>Ga0208463_1000064_pt1 | contig 27975 bp, 27 predicted proteins | sample LakMenEpi09Jul08_FD_150752 | JGI IMG/M metagenome (GOLD analysis project Ga0208463, IMG submission 150752) | Freshwater microbial communities from Lake Mendota, WI - 9JUL2008 deep hole epilimnion (SPAdes) | ecosystem: Environmental > Aquatic > Freshwater > Lake > Epilimnion/Euphotic zone ... | reverse complement strand
ATTGTTTGATGAAGCTATCAACCAAATCACTCAAGGTTTCTTCAAAGATATGAAAGACTATTTCATCAAAACTGACGGAACTTCATTAGTACCAGGTGGACCAACAGGATTGTCTTACACTGAAACTCCATGGACTCAATACAAATTAAAATTTGGTGGTTCATTGACAGTTATGCACATGAAAGCTTACGATGACGTTACATTCAACACTATTTTAGATGAGAATGGTTATCCAGCAGAGTCTTCAAGATTTACATTTGTAAACTACGGAGTAGGTGACGGTTTTGGTAAAAATATTTCTTACTTGAAATCTAAGAGAGATGTTGCTTACGGATTTGAAGGTGGATTATCTAGCCCTTACGGAAACAACCAAGGTTCAATGATGTCTCACTCAGGTGACTTCTGGACCGTACATAGAATGGAATACGCAGGTATCATGGTAAAAGATGTTACAAAATGCGGTGAGTTAATTCCAGCAGTATTAAGAGGAAAATAAAATAACCATAGGCTTTAAGGGGTGGGCCACCTAATCACCCCTTTTTTTAGCAGGTGGGAGGTAAGGCATCTCGTTGGTCTCATAAGCCAATTTAAACTGGTTCGTTTCCAGTACGTTGCTACTATTTTTTAAACACACAAACAAAAAAAAATGAGCACATTAACAAACAAAAAGGTAAAAATTTACCCAAACATTAAAAAAAATAAGCATTGGCAAGTTAATATTGACCCTGCTTATAGACAAGCATCAGAATCTTATGCTTTTTTAGCAAACGCTAATACAATTAGGCCTCAATTTGATGAAAGTTCTTATAGATACAATCTAGGTCCAATTAACCAAAGATACACTGATGAGCAAATTAATACATTGGTTAGAAAATTAGCTTTAAACGATGAGATTACTAATCAAAAAATCACATCAGCAGATCCTTCTAACAGAAAAGATCCATTCTTTACACATTCAAAGTGTAGAGCAAAATTAGGAAGAGATATTCAAACTCTTGACTTGAATAAACCTACAGAAGAATTGATTTATGCAATTATGTCGGCAGATCCAATGACAGTTATAGGAGAAACTTCTCTTTCAAAACATCCAACAGCAGAATGGATTATAGAAGATGAAGTAGCAGACGCTACAATAAGAGAATCTAAGCGTGAGAAAACAAGCAAATTGCACGAAAGATACAATAAGCTTACTTTATCACAAAAAAGAGATATGAGTACCGCATTAGGTATTAAATTAACAGGAGACGAGAAAGAAATCATTATTGAGGATTTACTGTATTCTAAGATTACAGAAAATGAAAATAAAGAAACTTTAGCAGCAATTCAAGATTTATTTATTGAATTATCAGATCCTAAAAATAAAGCTAAATTGGAGATTACTATTAATGTAGAAAAAATGTACCAATATGCTGTGTTAAGAAAAGAAAATGTTAAAGTATTCTTTAATGGAGAACAGCTTCAAACAGATACTATTCATATTATTGATTTCTTACAAAAACCAGAAAATTCATCATTATATCTAAGCCTAGAAGAGGCTTTAAAAGCTAAAATGAAATAATGTTTTCAATTAAAGATGCCCATTATAAGTTTAAACAACATGCTAACAAAGTAGATGGTTTAAGGAATGCTAATTTCTTAGTGCCTCAGATTGATGAATACTTATGGGAAGCATATATAATATGGTTGGAAAATATTTGTGAACAGCTAGAAATAAATCAAAAGAGAAGAGATGATATTAGAGAGTTGGAAATAAAAGACTTCCCTCTTGCTGTAACTAAGATTAACGATGATTATTACACAGCAGATCTTCCTTCAGATTATTATAGATATTTAGAGTCGTATTCAGTATGTTTTACAGCTACTTGTCCAAAGAAAACAATTAAGAATTTTTTCATACAAAAGGACGATATATACGCAAATGATCCAATGTTTAATTCTTCTTATACTTTTGAAAGAGTAAACATGGATATGTCTGGAAATAAATTATACTTATATTATGAAGGGTTTGATATTGATAAAGTATTTATCACTTATATAAGAAAACCTTTACGTCCAGGGAATCCCCAAGATTTTATTAATGGAGGAGGTACTTATAAGCTACCTGATGGAACATTAGCTGTACAAAGAAATATAGAAGTAAACTCTACTTTCCAATCAAACAAAATCATAGATATTGCAGTATTAATCGCAATGAGAGATGTAGGTAATACTATAGATTTTGAATCACAATTAAATAAAATATTAAATATATCAAAAATTTAACAAACTTTAAATAAAAATCAAAATGAGATCAAGAATTCAAAAACAAATGTTCCTTCCTACTTCTGCAGTTGCAGGTAGTGCGACAGGATATGGTATTGTTCCAACTGGTACTGCATTTTACAATGCTACTTCTAAACAATATCTTTTAAGACCAGGTCAAATCGGGTTTTACAATGCTGAAACTAATACAGCAGTAGATGCTACTACTATTGTAGGAGTAAAATCAATTTATGTTGCTATTGGAGTTGACAAAAACGCTTCTAAACTTTCTTCAGACGGAGTTAGATTAGCAGCAGGAGAAACTTTAACTTCATGTTCAATGGATAATGCAAGTGTTAAAGCTCCTCAAGAAGGTGCTTCTAACAAAGCTAAGTTTAACTTTTCTTGTACAGATTGTGCTCAAAACTACTCAATTGGTATCAAAGTAAATGATCCTACATTAAACTTTTTCTATCCAGAAAATAGATACCATGTAGAAACCATTTCAGTACAGTCAGAAGATTGTCCTACATGTGATGGAGATTGCGACTACACACATGATTGTGAAGAAGTTGCTTTAAAATTCAAAGCTGCTATTGAGTCAAATGAGTTATTGTCAAAATATGTGGCAAGTGTAAAAACTTCAGCAGATGCAGTTGCACCAATCGTTCCTGCTCCAGGATTTTCTTGTGCAATCGAAGTTACTTTCAAAGTAAACACTGCAGATTGTGGATGTTTCCCTCCAGCAGAAGCTATTATTGATAGATATACTATTGGATCTATTCAAGTTACTTTAAATTCAGGATGGGCTCCAAATTCTACAAGTGTTTCTGTAGATAATACAGGAATGCAATTGCCAGAAGGTCATGGTGCTAAATTACAATGGGAAGAGTATAATGAAATGCCAGGTGGTACAGGTTTCGATGGTTTAAACAGCGAAGTTGAAACTACAGGAGCTCCTTACTATGCTCAATTGGGTGTATCAAGAACTAAAAACTTGTTAGTTGATTGTAATCAAACATATTGCCAATATGTATTGGGTTATCATACAGTTTCTCCAAATGAGAATGCAAATGGTATGAATTGGAATCCAAACTTTATCACAACTATCTTGGTTCCAGAAGCACATACTACTACTCAAACTGCAGTAGAAAATACTTTGAATGCTTTTGTTACAACAGGTCCTTGTGGTAAAACAATTGAACTTGAATGTCTATAAGACATTCTACAAAAAAAGAATATTATTAATTAATATATTGTTTTGTGTGTGGAGTAGGTAGCAGAGATTTCTTTGCTACCTATTTTTTTTACATACTAAAAATTTTTTATAATATAAAAATTAATACTTATTTTTGTTGAAAATATAAATACATGAAAAATACTTTAATTCTTTCAGAGGCAATTTATAAAGGCAAGCATAAACTTGTCAATCAAGGTGCCTTTATTAACATGACAGACATTGTCAACGACATTTTTACTTGTTTTAACCTCGCTTGTTGTGAAGATAAAACAGATTTGTTTATTAAAAAAGCTTATTTATTAAGAGGTAGAAAAAAACCAGGTGCAAACTGGATGTCATTAAACAAATTAGTGATGGACATTTACAATTGCCAACTAAATAAAAATCTTTGTGTAGGACAAAGAAGTGAACAATGGTGGATTACTACTGATGTAATTAGACCTAGAAAAACTATTGAAACTATTAGCTTTACAGGAGTAATTAAAAAAGTTTTTGGATGTTGTAATTTATTAACTAATATCACTACTCAAAATTCAAATTGTTTACTTACTCAAAGTGGTCAATATATTATAAAATAAAAAATTAAATAAAAAAAATATGTCAAGTGTAAAAATAACAGAGCTTTCTAATGTATTAGGAAGTCAAATAAATCCCGTAGTGGATGTTTTACCTATTGTAAGAGTAGGTGCAAATTCTACAGATAAAATAACTGTAGAAGAATTAGGAACTCTTTTTGGAGGAGGATTAGAAGGTAGCCAATATATTTATGTGGCTGCTAATGGTACAGATATAGAAAATGCTGCAGAACTTCAAGCAGCTTATACTGCTGCTCAAATGAGATTACCTACATCAACAAAAAGAATTACGATTATAGCTGGCCCAGGTAATTATAATTTTGAATCTAATGTATTTACTATGGATACTAATTTTATTGATTTAGTGTCTTTAGATGGAAACAGAAGTATTGTTTTTAATGCTCCTCTTGTCTTATCAACTCCTGAAAAAGGTTCAATTTTTATAACTGCAAATGATGTTTTTGTAAAGGGAGTAGATGTACAAACTAAACAATTTAAAACTAATCCTTCTTTAAATTTACTAAAAATAGAAAATTGTACGGGAGGAAATAATTCATTTGGAGTGTTTAATGCAGCAGGAACTTATATAAATTGTGTAGGAGGTGATTTTTCATTTGGAGGAAACGGTGGATCCTCAGGTACTTTTATTAATTGTAAAGCAGGAGCTTATTCATTTGGAGGAGGCACAACGTTTCCAACATCTTCAGGAATATATGAAAATTGTAAAGCAGGAGCTTATTCATTTGGAGGGTCACTTATGGGAGGAGTATCTTCAGGTACATATACAAATTGTACAGGAACTTCTGTTTCATTTGGAGGTAATGGAACAGCAAACGGTATTTTTAATAACTGCATAGGTGAATCTACCTCATTTGGAGGTTTTGGAACACTAGATGGGTTTTTATATTACTGTCGTTTAACTTCTGGAACATTTGAAACAGTAACTGGGGCAGGTAAAACTGTATATTGTGTAGATGGAAATGGAGAACCAAATAATCAAGGATTTACTCCTCAAAATAAATTATAATAATAAAATAAAAATATGAAAAATTATCAATCAACTATAGAAGGAACTTGGGTAGAATTATTACCTATAGAATTAACAGAATCTCAAATAAAGTTAATACAATCTACTAAAGAAACAGATGCAGAAGCTAAATCTGAATTAATAGCAAAGATTAAAGAATTAAAAGAAGGAGCAGTATCTTCTGAATTATCTGAAAAGTTAAATACAGTTTATACTTCTTTAAAGCCTGAATTAAAAGAAGAAGATGTTTATCAATTAATTTCTGCTGACTTTTCTGAGAAATCTGAAAATGTATTTACAGGAATTATTAACTTCAGAGTTAACACAGAACACAAACAAATAAGATTTTAAAAAAAATAAATTTATAAGCACTTATCAAAAGGTAAGTGCTTATTTATACACAATAAATAATATTATATGTATATAATATCTGAAGCAATTTTTAAAGGACAAAGTAAATCTGCTAAATTAGCAGGTTATACTAGTTTTAGTAATATATTATGTGATATATTTAATTGTTATAATTTAACATGTAATGCTACAACAAATACTTACATAAAAAAAGCTTATTTAATTAAATCTAATAAAAAACCTAAAAATAAATTTATTTCACTTACAAAACTTATCCTAGATATTTATAATTGTAAAAAAGGAACAAGTTTATGTATTCCAGAAGGAGCATATCAATGGTGGATAGATGGAGGTCAGATTAGACCAAAAGCTACTATTGAAACTTTGAACTTTGACAAGATAGTAACTAATTTGCTAATCTGTTGTGGATTAGTATCTTGTGGTGGTTGTAGTTTAGCAAATGCTACAGTGGATCTATTAGATTTAGCAGGTAATCATATTGCATATATCTTTCCTGATAATATTGTTTGTACCGAAACCTTAGTACCACTAAATGATTTAGCAGGTAATTTAATAGGATATATTCTTCCTACTAATACAAATGGAACTACAGTTCAAATAACAGATTTAGCAGGAAACACTTTAGGATGGGGATATTAAAAATTATAATAATAAAATAAAAATATAAAAAATGGCAACATTAATAACAAACTCAGATTTAGGTAATAGTTTATTAATATTAGAAGATAAACTAGAAGCAAAAGAGCAACTAAAAGGTAATAATTATATAGTAGTTTATGGTAATCTTTTTAATACTTTTAGTAATGGTACTGAATTAGTAGACAAATTAGCTTTTGCAAAAACTTTGACTCCAAATGGGCAACTTTTGTCTGATACTAATAGAGTTACTGTATTAGTAGCCCCAGGAAAGTATGATTTTTTTGATACTTTAGAAATGGATACTCCTTATGTAGATTTAATTTCATTAACAGGAGATGCAGATGTATTTTTAACTTGTTCTAATAGTAATACTGCTATAAAAGTTACTACTTCAGATATTAAAATAAAAGGATTTAATTTAACCACTTTAAATAATAGACTTATTATAAGTGATGGTTTCGATAATAATTATTTTGAAAATATAATTGGAGGAGATTACAGTTTTTCAAATACTACTTTTGAGGGTAAAGTTGCAGGTAATTTTAAAAATTGTAAAGGAGGATTTAGTTCTTTTGGGGATTCAAGTAATCAAGAAATATTAATAAGTTCTACATTAGAAAATTGCACTGCTTTAGATTTTTCATTTGGTTATCAATTAGAAAGTAGTGTATTAAAAAATTGTTTAGCTGGTGCTCAAAGTTTTGGTTTTTTTGTAATTCCTGAATCAATCTTAAATGATTGCGAATCAGGAATGGAATCTTTTGGATGTGAAAAGGGAATTTTTGGTTCTACATTAACAAATTGTACTGCTGATAGGGGTTCTTTTGGAAGAACTAATGTACCTGGAGAATCAGCTACTATAGAAACATCTCAATTAAATAATTGCAAAGCAGGAGATAATTCTTTTTCAGTTAAGAATAGTGATGACAATTCATTTATTAATTGTGTAGGAGGAGATGAATCCTTTGGTGCAAATATTGCTAATAGCATTTATAAAAACTGTAAAGGTGGAAATAATTCTTTTGGTGCAGGTAAACAAGGTTGGCCAGATTTGATTGCAGGAGGCAGTTTTTATAATTGTGAAGCAGGAGAAGAAAGTTTTGGTACTAACGAGTCAACAGGTAATTTTTATTACTGTAAAGCAGGAAATGATAGTTTTTTAGGTAATACATTTGGTAAATTTACTGGAAATGCTTATTTTACAACAGGAATGAATCCTAGTTATTTAGGAGCTTCAATATTAGCATATTGTTTAGATTGGAATAATAATCCTATTAATAATTTAAATACAACAACAAATAATATATAAGAATATGAAATATTTAAAATTAAAAAATAATAATTGGGTAGAAATCACTACCAATAAAGTTGACACTAAAAATGAGGAAACTAAATTAGTTACAACTACTATTGAAAATGTAGAAAGTAAGGCTCCAAAAGAAGAAGTTAAAAAAGCTCAAGATAAATATAATACTTTAAAAGTTAAAGATAATAAAGACTTTGAATTGATTTCTGCAGTTTATATTGGAGAAAATATTAATAAGTTAAGTGTAGAATATAATTTATCAGGAGAATATAATCAAACTTTTATTTAATAAACTCAAAATTAATTCTCATATTTGCATTTTAACCTAAAAAACATTTATGTCAGACTTTGCAAATGAAAGAGAAAAAAATATTAAGTTTCAAATTAGCTTAAATTCTGAACAAAAGGTAGCAAAAGCAGTTATATTAGATAATAGCATTACTTATATTTCAGGAAAGGCAGGGTCTGGTAAGACATTATTATGCTGCCAAGTGGCTTTAGATTTGTTTTTTAAAAAGCAAGTAAAACATATAATAATAACAAGACCTGCTGTAGAAGCAGGAGAAAAACTTGGATTTTTACCAGGTGGTTTAGAGGAAAAGCTTGACCCTTATGTTCAAGCAATCTATCAAAATTTTTATGCATTGTATAAAAAAGAAAAGGTAGATAAAATGATACAAGATGGTATTATACAAATAAGACCATTTGCTTATATGAGAGGAAGTACTTTTTGTGATGCTGTAATTATAGTGGATGAAGTTCAAAATACTACAGAATCACAGGTTAAGATGGTTATGGAGAGGTTAGGGAAAGGAAGTAAAATGATGTTATGTGGAGATGTGAATCAAATAGATTTAGCTCGTAATGTTACTTCAGGAATTAAATTTTTAGATTATTTAAAAGAAAATGGTTTAAATAAATTTGAAAAAGTAGCACTATTAACTAATCATAGAGATCCAATAGTAGAGGATATATTAAACTTATACGAGAGTTTTAAAAATAAATAAAAATGAATTTAAACTTAGAATTTAGCCAACATAGTTGTACATATATTTATGTAAATAATACTTCAGAGTATGATTTAACATTAGGTGCAATTAAATCAACTTATATTAATGTATTGGTGCCAGGGCAAACTGTTACTAAAAAACTATTAATTCCTTTTGAAGGCCAACTTACTTTAAATGCTAAAAATTTAGGACAACAAACTAACCTTAGTAAATATTTACAAGATATTACTGAAGGATATTATACTATGGAATTAGTTGTAGAACAACAATTAAATCCTAATAGTCCTTTAGTAGTTAATAAAGAAACTTTTTGTTACTTTAATACATGCCAATTAGATTGTACTATTGATAAGAAAACATTAGAACTTTTACAAAATAAATGTTGTAATGAAAATGATTGTACAGGTAAATTAACTCAAGAAACAAAAGATATTGAAACTTTAAAATTATATAGAGAAGGATTAAAATCTTCAGCTAGTCTTTGTAAAAAAGAAACTGCCACTGAAATATACCAATGTCTTCAATATAAGTTAGGAGTGTTAAATATTGATTGTGGATGCAAATAAAATAAAAAATGAAGTTAAGTACTTATAAACATTTATTGTGTGATTTAGATTCCCAAATTTCAAAATTGGTGCAATCTTTTTGTAGATCTGAAACTTACGGATACAAAGTTTGTAAAGATAAATTACAAAAATTAATACATACAAAACAACTTTTAGAAAATAATTTTAATTTACCAGAAATGAGTAAATTGTTTTATAGTTGTACAAGTAATGAAGACGGTACTGTTAAAACAATAAAAAGGTTTAATAAAATTGTAGGAAATAAAATAGAATTAATTGTTAAAACAAGTACTAAAACAGTAGATACTACTAGAGAATTTAGATTTGAGCTTCCAACTATTCCTAATACAGAAGGATTTTATATTTATTCATTATGGATAAATTGCCAATTAAATTCTGTAGAAGATGTAGAAAAAGTATTATTAATATTAGAAAATACTAATTATTTAGGATTTTTTAATTTTCAATATGATGCAATTACAAATGAAATATTTTCTAATGAATCTTATGTGTATGAAGAAGAGTTTTCTTATGAATATGTAGATTTTGATGTAATAAATACATTACAATGTTTAAATGAAAAAACTATAACTTCTTTGATTGAAAAAATTAAATAAAAACTTAAAATTTATTTATAGTTTTGTAAACTATTAAAACAAAAAATATGTGTGATGATTGTAATCCTATAGAAAGTAATACTGGAGTAATTCAATACTCTGGACCAAACTTAGTTATATGTAATGGAAACACAATTACTAATGGGGAATTACTTACTTCTGTAATTGCTAAAATAGATAATTGTATAGGAGTTTTACAGAATCAATTAGATTTTACAGGATTAGTTGAAAATAGTCCTTGTATTAATTTAACAAAAACTTCATTGCAGACAGTATTACAAAGTATTTTAGATACTGAATCTGCTTATTGTACTCAATTGCAAACTTTAAATACTCAATTAACAAATTTACAAAATCAAGTAAATAGTTTAATATTAACAAAACCTGTTACTGTAACTTCTTGTGATCCTAGTAGAGTAACTTTTACTCCAGGAACTGCAGTAAATACTTTTAAATTAAATGGACTTGTACCACCTAAAACTATTCTTCCTTATTTTGGACTTGTAACAGATTTTAGTCCAACAGGATTAGGATTAGCTAATACACCAATGGCTGGGTGGGCAATTGCAAATGGTAATAATGGTACTATTAAAGTTATAGATACTGTTAATTTAACTTTTCCATTTATAAAATATGGTCCTAGTGCAACTACAACTCCAAGTGGAAGTAATACAGTTTTATTAGATGCTACAAATATTCCACCAGTATCTTTTGTTACCAATGCTAATTTTACTGTAACAGGTACTACTAATGAAGCAGGTAAACATAGTCATAAAATAAAAGTTGAATACGAAGAAGGAGGAGATTCTTGTGTAGATGTTAGTAATCCTGATGCTTACCCTTGGGGAGATGATCCTTTAATAACAAGAGGTATTGAGACAGCTGATACTTCTGACTGTGGTTCTAGAAAACAATTAGGTTACTCAGGATTACATTCTCATACATTTACAGGAAGTGCTACAGGGTCATTTACAGGAAGTACTATAAATGATGATGTTCAAGAAATAAATGTACACCCTCTTCATATTCAAGCTATTCCCATACAATGGGTGGGTTGTGTATAATAAATAATAAATAAAAAATAAATACTATGTGTCAAAATTATCCAAATTGTAATTGTCCAAGTTGTACACAATGTCAAGATTGTACTCAAGTAACTCCTACTTGTGTTACAACTATTACTACATCTTGTACTACTGAACAGTTTACGGAAGAATGTCCTAATGGATTACAATCTACTGATTGTTTAGTATATACTGGAGATACTCTTAAAGATTGTGAAAATAATGATTTTCTTTTCAGAGGAACAAAATTTAATACTTTTTTATCTCAATTATGGGAAACAGTTAAATGTGCTGCAACAGCAACTACAGATACTATAGATTATACAGGAGCAGCTATAAAAACTTGTGATAACAATACTACTATTGTTCCTACAAATACTCCTGTAACTACTGCTTTAAATAATATTTGGAATCATATTAAATGTTGGAACTCTAGTTTAACTACATTAATAAATGATAGACAACCTGTTTGGAAAGCAGGTTATCCTATTGTCGTGGGTCCTACTTTATCGGCACCTTTTAATAATATTAATACAGCTATTACTGAGATTACAAAATATCATCATGATGTTAAAGGTCCAGTTAGAATACAATTAGCTGCTAATACTAATCATACTTTATCTTCTAATGTCCTTACTAACTGGAATAGTCAATCTGGTTCTTTTCAAATAGAATCCATGACAGGTTCTTCTGCTACATTAAATTTTCCTGCAGGATTAATTATAGATTCTTTTAATTTAATATTAGATAATCTTTATGTTCAAGGAGATACTACTATAATGAATGGAGGCCATTTACGTTCTACTAATTGTCTACACCGTAGTTTAAGTTCAGGAACTACTTTATTTACTTTAAAAAATTCAGCTAATCTTACTACACAAAACTCAAGGTTTTTAGGTTTAGCAGATGGAGAAGGGATAGGAACTTTAAATTCTAGACATTGTATATATGCTGAAAATAATTCTACAGTAAATATAATAACAGAAGAAGAATCTCAAGATGGTTATTATACTTTTTTTGATACATTATTTAATATTATTGATAATTCATCTTTAGTAATTAAAAATACTACAATTCAACAAACAGAAAGAATTGCTAAAGTATTAAGATTAAATAATAATAGTAAAGCTTCTTTTTTAGGAAGTTTTATAGAATTTAGTGGAGAAAATGCTTCTGTATTAAATAATATTGCATTTGTAGTTCGTAATAATTCTAATTTATATACAGAAAATATAAAAATAAATGGTTATTTTCAACCTTTTAATATAGAAAATAATAGTAACTTTGTTTTTGGAGGAACTTTAGATACAAATACTGCAACTAGATTTAATGTTTTAAATAACTCTTCATTTATAGGAAATCCTAACTCTATATTAACTGGAAACTTTAATAATACAGGAAGTGTTTTTCATTTAAATGATAATAGTACAATTAATTTATTTAGTTCTATTGTTACATTTACAAATGTAGCTTTTCCTAATTATACTTTAAGAAATAATTCTAAAGCTATATTTAAATCAGGAGCTATACTTCCTATTCCTACTTCAGGAAACAGTCAATGGGGAGATGCTACAACAGCTGTAGTAATTAACAATATAGTCAATACTTCTACAAATATTAATAGTATAGGCTGTGGATATTTAATTTTTCCTTAATAATTAACAATGACAAAAGAAGCAATTGTAAAACTTTTTGGATATAAAGCAGGAAGAAAATTATATAACTTACTATATAGTAGTTGTAATAATTTCTGCTGTATGATTAAAGAATGTCTTGGGATAAGTTCTTCAGGAAACATAGCTCTATATTTAAATCAACAAGGAGACTGGGTACCAGCTTCAGGTCCTCAAGGACCACAGGGTCCACAAGGGCCACAAGGACTTTCAGGATTTGAATGGGACCCAACAAGAATAGGTACAAATCAATATTTAATAGGAGATATTGTAAACTATCTTGGTAATTATTATATTTGTATAGCTAATAATGATGCATTAATTCCTCCTTCTACTTTAGGGGTTTATTGGAACACATATTCATTTGTTGGTCCTCAAGGACCTCAAGGTATTCAGGGAATACAGGGTGTACCAGGACCTGTAGGTATGCCAGGATTGTTTGCACAAACAGCAAATAGCTCACCTATTACAGGTACAAATGTTGAAACTACTTTAATAAATGGTGGAGTGGGTACTTTATCAGTTCCTGCAAATGGATTTCAAGTAGGAGATAGCTTTAGAGCAATATTTGGAGGGGTTATGACTACTGCAAATAATCAAACTATTAGAATTAGAGTTAGAACAAATGGTAGTGTATTATTAGATAGTGGTGTACAGCCAATTACAAATATAACTAATGGAATTTTTTCTCTAAATATAGATTTTACTGTTAGACAATTAGGGGGTGCTGGAACAGCTTCTATAGTTACTTTAGGATCGTTTCATTATAATAAAACGTCTAATGCTACGGTGGAGGGGTTTGGGTTTAATGTAATTAATAATACTACTTTTAATACTACTATAAATAATACATTAGATGTAACTGTGCAATGGGGGAGCAACAATGCAACAAATAATATCTACAGTGATATTTTTATATTAAATAAAACATATTAAAAAATAAATAAATGAAAAGATTAAGTAGAGCAGATATTTTAACAATGTTTGGTTACAAAGCAGGTACCAAACTATACAATTTATTATATAGTAGTTGTAATAATTTCTGTTGTATTGTTAAGAGTTGTTTAGGAATTTCTTCATCAGGAAGTTCTTCATTAGTTTTAAATCAACAGGGAGACTGGATAGCTCCTATTACTTTTAAAGGAAGAGTACAAATAACTCCAAACACAAGCACCACTACAGTATTGAATACTGCAGTATCTGATACAAATATAATTCTTCTCACTTATGAAGTAAATGGTATATCATTATTTACAGTAAACCTGGCAACAAGAAATCCTGGGGTAAGTTTTACGTTAAGACATTCTTCAACTACTTCAAATAATGCTTGGATTAATTATATTATTATTTAATTAAATATATTAAATTAATACTTTTATTATTATATAAAAAATAAATAATGGAAAAATTTTTACTTACTTTTTTTGGAAATTCAGATTTAATAGAAATTACTTCAGGAGCTTTCTGGGCAATTATATGCTCTTTATTTGTTAATTTAAATAAGTTAAAAAAAATGGATGCACAAGATTATATAAAAATTTTGTTAAGCATAATTATAACTTTAAGAATGTATCCAATTGCTTCTTCTTGGATTGGATTAGATTTAGATATGGGAAGTACTGCAGCAGTTTCTGCAGCTACAGGTGCTATTGCAGGACTTGTAGGGGTTAAGTTTATAAATAAAATAAATTCAACTTTAAGCGATAAATTAAAATAACTATGAAAAAAGAAACTATTGAAGAAAAAGGAACTATTATTCCAATAAAATACATTATTGCTATAATAGCTTTTTTATTAATACTAATATCTAAAACATTATCAGATTATAAAGATGCTGCTAGATTATGTGAAACTAAATATAGTGATTTATTAAAAGAAATTATTCTTAATAATCAATTAAAAGAAAAAAATAAAGAATTAAGTAATATTAATAAAACTGATAAATAATCTTTTAATAAAAAAAAATATATAATTATGTTTCATTTAAAACCATTATTAGTAAGCGTTGCAGGAATAGGAGTAACATTATTTACTTTACTTCCTTTTCAAAAAAAACCAACTCCTATATGCTATGATTGTAGTATAGAAAGTATTAGAAAGCATAATGATAGTTTAAAACAAGTAAACACTGTTTTGTATACTAAAGTAAAAGATACTTTACAAATTGGAAAATTAGCAATTAAAGAAGTAGCACAGTTAAAAGAAGAAGTAAAAGATTTACAACAAGATTTAATTAAAAAACCTGAAGTAATATATGACACTATTCATGATACAGTATATTATGCAAAAGGAATTTTAGGAAAATATAAACAAATAGAAAAATCTCTTTTATTTAAAAGTGAAGAAAACAATTTAGACACATTAAAATAATAAATCATGAAATTATCAGAAAATTTAGAATTAGCAGAAGTAATTAGATCTTCTACAGCTAAAAGATTAGGTATTAAAAATGAACCCACAGCAATACATTTAAATAATTTAAAAATATTAGCAGAAAAAATATTTCAACCTATTAGAAGTCATTTTGGAAGACCTATATTTATTTCTAGTGGATATAGAAGTGCAGCTTTAAATAAAGCAACCCCAGGGGCCAGTACTACTTCTCAACATTCCAGAGGTGAGGCAATAGATATTGATATGGATGGTACAGAAATAAGTAATAAAGAAATCTTTGATTTTATAAGGGAAAATTTAGAATTTGATCAACTTATTAATGAATTTGATTATTCATGGGTACATGTTTCATACTCTTCCTCTGGAAAACAAAGAAAACAAATATTAGTAGCCAGTAAAGTTGGAGGAAAAACAGTTTACAGTCCTTTTAAATAATATCATGAGTACTTTTAGTAAAATATTAATAGGATTTTTAATTATAGTTTTAGGTTTATTTTGGTTCAATAATAGAATCAATACCTATAAAAATGAAACTATTATAAAAAAATTAACGGATAGTTTATCTAAAAAAGTAGATACTTTTCTAGTAATTAGAGACTCTGCTATTAATTCTTATAAAGAATCTAAAAAATATATTGTAAAATATGATACTGTTTACAAACCAGGAAAAGACTCTGTTTGTGATAGTTTAGTAGTTGCTTTAAAAAACTCTTTAAATAAATGTGATACTGTTATAAAAATATCAGATACTTTAGTTAAAACATTGTTAATTAGAGATACAGTACGACAAGATCATATAACATATATTAAAAATAATAATAAATTTTCTTTGGTTATTGGGCCAGGTGTAGGCATCACTCCTCAAGGAGTTCAGCCTCATTTAGCAGTAACTTTTGGTATTCGTATAAAATAAAAACATTTACAATTAAAAAATAAGTTCGTATATTTGCGGCATATTTATTTAACTGAGACAAATTTCTGGTGCCTGACGTTTGAGGGGAAACCCTGGTTCATAAGACTCCACTAGATAGTTTTAAATAAGTAAGGACCTCCGAGGATTAACAATTTAGATACCTTCAGGGATAGGAGAGGAAAAACAGGATCAAGAGACGTAAGAGTTGGGCTACCCAATTTCCTGTATAATATACGATAACAGATATATCCTAAGTATGGTGACATATATGGAATACTGTAACGAACTTACCAATAGAAACAGGATAAATAGTTTTTTTAATTGTTGTCTATACCGAAAAATTAACTTCGGGAGAACCCTTTATTTTCTTAATATTACTTATCTTTTATACTTAATAGTATAAGGGTTAAAACTATGTCCAAAACTTTTTTTATAAAAAATGCATTTTTTTCTTGACATTTATAAAAAAAGTATTATATTTGCATTATATTTTTATAATATATATACGTTTTTTAAGATAACCCTCGCTGAATTCCCTTTGGGCGAGGGTTATTTTTTTTACTAAAAAGTAATAAAATCATAATTTTTTTTTAATTTTGTAAAATAATTTTTATACATATATAAAAAAAGCTTTATATTTGCATAAAAAACAGAAAAAAATATGTTATTAAAAAATGAAATTTTAAACAAGTTTTTAGCTTGGAAAGAAATAAATAAAGTATATTTAGAAGTAGGACGACCTAATAAAAAAACTTTATTAAAAAAACTAAATAAAGACGGAATACCAATGTCTTTTGAAGATTTAAATTATGTATTAAAAAAATTTGGTAGAGGTAATAAAGAAAGGAAAAATGCATTAAATGGAACTAATGTATGGGTTCCTACAGAAATGGTAGATACAGTGAAAGAATTAAATGCCATCTACCAAGAAAGTGTATCTATAGGATTGCCTGTAGAAGATGTAAAACACGGCTGGTTAAAAACAGAAAAATCTTCAATGTTTTTTACTAATCCATTATATAAGAAAAAAAATGAAGATAAATTTTATAATGAATTAATAAATGATTTACAAGCTTTTTCTCCTGAATTTCCTATTGTAAAAAGGAACAATACAGAAGAAGGCCATTTATTAGTTGTGGATCCTGCGGATATTCATGTGGGAAAACTTGCAAGATCTTTTGAGACAGGGGAGGAGTATAATTCTCAAATTGCAGTAGAAAGAGTACTACAAGGAGTTCAAGGAATTTTAGATAAATCTAGAGGATTTAATATTGATAAAATTCTTTTTATAGGAGGAAACGATATATTACATATTGATACACCAAAACGAACAACTACTAGTGGAACTCCGCAAGATACTGACGGAATGTGGTATGACAATTTTCTTATTGCAAAACAACTTTATATTGATGTATTAATGATGTTAATACCTGTAGCTGATGTTCATTTTGTATTTAACCCATCAAACCATGATTATACTAATGGTTTTTTCTTAGCAGATGTCATTAAAACTTATTTTAGAAATTCTAATAATATTACATTTGATTGCAGCATTGCACATAGAAAGTATTATAGATATGGAAATAATTTAATAGGTACTACACATGGAGATGGAGCAAAACAAACTGATTTACCATTATTGATGGCTCATGAAGCAGTGGATTGGAGTGTATGTAAAAATAGATATATTTATACCCATCATGTACATCACAAAACTTCTAAAGACCATATAGGAGTTACTATTGAAAGTTTAAGAAGCCCTAGTGCTTCAGATAGTTGGCATAGTAGAAATGGTTATACAGGAGTACCTAAAGCAGTGGAAGGATTTATTCACCATAAAGAATATGGACAAGTGGCAAGATTAACTCACATTTTTATTTAAAGAAATATGGATTATAATAACCCTTATATGCAAGGAGGGCAGACATGGCAAAAAACCTACCAAGCTCAACAACAACGTAATTTTAACCAAACTAATTCTGATAATATTAATGGAGTAAGTTTAACTTATATATACCAATACTATTTAAATTCTCCTAAGAGACTATATAATTTATCTTACCAGGATTTTGAATTTTTATATACTAAATGGATTAACGAAAATTAATTACTATGACAATAAGAGAAATTATTAGCGGATATAGGGTACCTATGGATCACGGTTTACCTAGTGATGATACAGATTTTCCTACAAAATATATCTACCATTTAATGAAAATAGCTAGATCTAAATTATTGTATGATAGATTAAATGATCCTAGATTTAACTATAATTTAGCTTTACAGACTTTAGAGTGTGTAGAATTAGTATTAGCAGACACTAATGAATGCTGTGAAAAATTACCTTCAGGGTGTAAATGGTTGAAGTCTAAAAAACCTATTCCAGAGACTATTAATAACATGATAAATAAAGTGTACAATGATAGAGGAGATACTTATAATAGAGTGTTATCTGAGTCTTCAGGTTCTTTTAAAAGATATTCATTTATAGAGGAAAGTGATTTTAAATATTTGATAAAAAACAATTACTTATTTGTACCAGATTTGAATAGTCCAAAATGGGTTAAAATAGAAGGATTATTTTATGATGATGAAATAGTAAAAATGACTTGTGGGCCTGTATGTGATTTATTAGATACAGAGTTTCCTTTAGACAGTAGACTTATAACTTCTATGTATTCTATTATGAATGAAACAATATTAAAAGTATATCCTTATTTTAAAAAGGATATTACAAATGATACTACAACAGACGATACTTTAAATGGCACGAAAGGTAAGTAATAAATCAGAGGCTTTTTTCTCTCTTGTAAAAGTATTAGAGAAGAAAAAAGATATAGATAAAGTCACTTATAAAAAAGTGATTGAGGAGCTGTTTAAGGTAGCCTCAGAACGTTTAATTTATAAAAACAAAGTAAAGCTTCCAGGACTAGGACTTTTTTACTTAAAAGCCTATAAATCGGATAAAAAAATAATTGACTTTGGTATGACAAAGAAACTTGGTAAAACAGTGTATTATACTAATTTTCACAGTAATAGAGTACGATATAAAATTGCTTGGGGAAACAATATAAGAACCAACTACTATACATTTAAGCCTTATAGATTTTTAAACAGAGAATTAGCTAAAAAAATAATAAACGATGATTAACATAGAACTAGTACCAATTAGCACAGTTATAGAAAACTGGAAACAAATTGCGGTTTCAGAATTAAATTTTAATGAAGATTTAATTACTGAATGGATTTTAGATGCTTACAACGATATAGGTACCTATAAGCAATATAAAGAAAGAGTGCAGAAAATAAGTGTAAAAAATTACAAAGCACAATTGCCTTGTGGATTTAGACAAACTTTATATGTATTAGCTCAACCTACACTTATTCAAGATGATCCTTTTTTCTTAACAGAATATGTTAGACAAGAACCTGGTAATGAAAATTGTACTTGGGAGTATAAGAGAGTGTGCAAATGCCCAGAAAATAAATCTTGTAATTGTGAACAGAATTATATTGAAACTGCAGGATATTTGTATATTAACAATTTAGAGAGAGCAAAAGGATTTAAATTTGCTGCAGTACAAGATTTTACTCAATGGTATTCTACAAACCCTAAAAGATGGGTAATATTGCAACCTCAAAAAAATCAAGTTTCATTGTTAAATTATAGAGAATTAGGTTTCAATTTGAATCCTTCCCATACTTTTAATATTGATAATGGATATATTATAACAGATTTCAAAGAAGCAGATTTATTAGTAGGGTATTTAGGTATCCCTATAGGAACAGATGGATTACCTTTAGTTCCAAATATGGGCAGTTTTACGAATGCTTTGATTGCCGCCATAGAAAGAAAGTTTGCATATATTCAATATAGAAAGAGCAGAAGTGGCCCTGATTTAAACTTTTTTCAATTAGCAGATAGAGAATACTCTAAATGGAAATTAAAGGCGAGAGAAGACATGAATGCTCAAACATTTGATGAAATGTGGGCTATGGGTGAAGCTACTAATCAATTTTTAGTACCTAACTCTTATCATGGATTAGATCAAAGAAAATCTCAGAAAATAAACAATGGTTTCACCAGATATTAATATAAAGTATGGCAGATAAAAATAATACAAATAAAACTAAAACTTTACAGGATATAGCCAATTATACTTTTACTAAGGGTATTAATACAGAAACTTCTCCTGAAACTCAACCTGAAAGTACTTATAGAGCTGCTTTAAATGTGGTAAAAGAGACTGAAAATGAACAAAACTTTTTAGCTACAGAATATTCTAATGAATTTAGAATAAAATTACCAGGAAAAGTATTACATTCTAATTTAATTAAACAACTTAATAAAGTTGTAGTATTTTTACATACTAATGAAATAGGGTTATATGACCCTAATGCAAATACTTATACTAAGCTATACGCTAACCCAGATTTAAATTTTTCAATATATTTAGAATCAGTATCTTTTACAAAAACAGAATGTGAAGATATAGTACTTATATTTTGGGATGGAGTAAATAGAGTGAGAAATATAAATATATCTAGGTTTTTAAGTGAAGGGCCTGGAGATGGCCCCATTGAAGAATTAGATTTATTTAAAACTGCAGAAACTTGTATTACATTATCTAATGTAAGTTTTATAGAAAACGCTGCTTACAATATAGATGCAGGAATGTATAGGCCTTTTATTCAATATGAGGATCTTGATGGTAATACAACTAACTATTACATTATAAATGAAAACATTCCTTTAATAGAAGATTTTATTTCTGGAACTTATCAGTATATTGACGGTAATGCTCCTAAAAAATTAAATAAAAGTATTGTTTTAGAATTGGATAATGTAGATACAAAATATCCATTTATCAATATAGGGTTTATTAAAACCGTTGGAGGAGTACCCACTTCTTTTATTTTTAAAAAAACTCAACCAGTTAGTTCGTCTTTAAAAGTTACTTATGAAGGTGACACTACTTTTGATACGGGTATAGACATAGCAGAAGTTTTAAATAAAAGAGCTTTTTATACTACAGCAAAGCATGGATTAATATACACTGATAAATTATTACTAGCAGGTGTAAAAGGTATTAAACAAATTGATTATCAACCAATAGCAAATAAAATTTCTGTTAAATATGTGACAGGAAGAATAAATCTAAGTAGAACTAAAGGATACAAAAATCCAGAACATATTATCCATCATAAGTCTTGGATGCGTGATGAAAATTATATGTTAGGTATTGTGATAGAGTTTGAAGATATGTCAGAGTCTCCAGTTTTTCCTTTAATAAATAAAAAATATACCCCTTTCCCTGATTTTACAGGTCCTTCAGGAGATAGACCAATAACAGATGATACTAAATTATGTTGTACGGATTCTAGACAGTATTGGAAAGAAGTAAATACAGCAAAAAGAACTTCATATAATCATTTTGCAGGAGATCTTAGTATAAATGATTTTTGTTCAGGAACTATAAGTAATGATTCTAATAATATTAGATCTGAGGGATATTTAGGATACTTTGAGTCAGAAGAAAGATACCCTGTAATTCCTAGATGTGGAGTACAAGGAGGGTCACTAGACCCTAATGATTATATGTATCCTATTGAGATACAACCTATTACTAACAAAATTTTAGGAGCACCTATTACTTTGTTTAAAATGCCAGATTCTACTATTGAACCTTTCCATAATAATTTAACTGATGATTATGCTATTGAAGAAAATAAAAATAGATTTGATAGTAAATATGATAGTTTAGAAATTTATCCTTTAGGATTAAAATTAGAAAATGTAGTGATGCCTACATTAGAAGAAACTGGAGGAGTTAAAGCAACAGGATATAGAATTGTATATGTAAGAAGAGATACTTTTAATAAATCAATACAAGATAAAGGTTGGTTTGTTGAAATGTTTAAAAACAATTTTAATGGACAAGATTATATTTACCCTAAACATAATGTTAATGCTGCAGCTAAATGGGATTATTTTTCAAATTTGAGAGATAAAACTATTGAAACTTCAAGCCCTATATTTGATTTTGTAAAAAATTGTGGATATGGTAAACATTACGATAAAGGTATTATGTTTTATGGAGGTAATACTCTATCTTACCAACAAGGTTTGAATGTAAACCATGTAAAAATAGAGCAACAATATAATTCTATTGGGTATTTTATAGATTCTATTGATGGAATAAATACTACACAGGGTGGGTTAATAGGAGATCCTATTATAGACCCTTCAACATTTAAAGATAAAGATGGTAGAGTTAGGTCTTCTGCAGTTCAAATATATAATTTATATGATTATGGTTATGTACAAAATAATGATGGATCTATAAATAGAACTAATGGGTATAAAAATAGATCTTTAAAATACAATTTTAAAAATATTTGTACAAATAATTACTCATATGTAAATGATAATGTTATTTTAAATAAAATTTTAAACACAGAGTTTTCTTTAGTAAACTTTTATAGAGAAAGTGGAGTGTATTTAGATTATCAATTAAAGTCTGATTTATCTTTTCATAATAGTTTAGGATTTTTCAATTCAGATACAAGTTCTAAAAAATGTGGATTAACATCTGGAGGCGGAGGGCCTCTCCCTTTTCCTTATATTATTATAAGAGATTACATAATAAAAAGTTCTACTGAAATAGAACTTGAACCTCAACTTGTTGGAACTTTTAATTTAAATGATATTTATTTTGTTGATAATCCAGGTTTAATACCAGGACTAATTAATCCTGTAAAAAAAGGAGATTCTTTTAAAGTTACAGGTTTTGGTCCTATTTCAGGTTTTCCTTCAAAACAAAAAATTATTCTTACTAAATTAAATACAGGAAGTCTTAGTTTAATAGGAGTTTCAGTTTCAACTTTATTTTTACAAAAAATACCTAACTATGCCGCAGAACAATCTTTTACAGTAGCTACTCCAAGTACTGTAACTTATAATAATAATTATCCTGTAGGTACTACAATTACTGTTAGTAATTCATCAGCTCCTACACAAATAGCCAACACAAATACATTTATTGTAACTAATAGTACTACTTTAACTCTTACTGGAGGACCTCCTCTTACTTTAGGTCCTCCTGTTGAGGTTTTTGTTACAGCTTTAGCTCCATTTACCCCTTCAGGAGTTACTTATTTTAAAGATTATATAGACAATGCTACAGTTCCTAATATTTTAGATAGATGTAATCATGGGTATATTTATTATGGGTCCATTAAGAATAATTTACCTAGACAATATGGAAGTATAGATGATATGTTTTTTATTGATACAGGTTTAAAAGGTTGTGCAGGGCAAGAAACTTTAGTAGGGTTTTATGGAGATAGTTATATTAATACTTTTTCTTTTGTAAGGACAGGTGTTACAGGTATGCTAGAAGATTCTTATATTGACGATAATAGTGCTCCTTGGATGGATAGATTAGATGGGGTTTATACTATTCAAAATATTATAGGAAGAAGTCCTACAGGAGACCTTTTATTAAATTTATATTTAGCACAAAAAGCAAATGTTACTTTATTAAATACTGTAATTGAATCTGATGTAAATTTAGATTTAAGATACGAAGGTCCTACTTTTAATGAAGTGTATTATCCTAAATTATCTAATGGTAAATATTATCTATTTTCTAATAGAAAAAATGAATATGCAGAAGATTGTTTTTTAAATACTTATTTTTATGAGTTGATTTGTAGAAATGATCAAGATAATTGTACAAGTACAAATTATGATGAAGTGGAATACAATGATGCATATAAAAACTTTCACAATAATAAAATTAACCTTAATACGGATTATAATGAATTAAATGGTATGAGATACAATTTAATTAAACCTATAAACCGAACATACAAAACTTGTGATTGTGATACTGAATTTGATAATAGAATTGCTATTTCAACTGCAGATAATCAATCAGTAGGAAGATTAAATTACAGTAAGTTTTTAAAGAATAGTTTTGTTACTCTTCCTCATAAAGAAGGAAAAATAACTAATTTGTTTAAAGAGAATCAAATATTATATGCTCATACTACTGATAATATTTGGAGATTACTTACTTTAGAGTCAAAATTACAAGCAAGTACTACTCAAATATATTTAGGTACTAATGACTTTTTAAGTTCTCAACAATTAGAGTTATTTGCTTCTAACGAAGGTTATATGGGATTACAAGATAAAAGATTTAAATTCCAAAATAATGCAGGATATTTCTTTATAGATTTAAAGACACAAAGTGTTAATTTAATGTCTGGAGGTAAATTAGATAGTATATCTAGTTATGGTATGAGCGGTTTTTTTAGAAGTAACTTTAAAAAGTATTTTAATTCTTATCAAGTAAATCCTGATTTAAAAAATGTTGAAATAAATTTTGGATATGATTACAGACATAAAAGACTTTTAATGACAGATAAAGGTAATGAGTTTACTATTTCTTATTACCCTGAAGATAAAGCTTTTTATTCTTTTCATTCTTATCTTCCTATGGCTTATATACAAAGTAGAGATACTTTCTTTACTCAAAGTGATAACTATGATTTGTATATACACGAAGATAATTTTAATTCTTATAGAAAGTTTTATGGAGTACACTATCCTTCTATATTAGATGGAGTGTTTACCTATCATCCTTTATTATATACTAATTTTAATAATATGGGGTTAAAGATAGATGCTTTTGAAAATGTAAATGGTCAACAAGTAATATTACAAGAGCCTCCTACAAGTGTTAGTATTTGGAATAGTCATCAACATAGTGGAGAGATATTTATTAAAACTCCTGTAAATGAAGATTATATGTCTAATGTAGTGTTAGGTAATCAACCTCACCATTTTGTAAATGGAATACTATATTTAAATAATTTTTCAAACTTTGTTTTAGACCAAAGCCAACCATTTTTACAAGGAGATATATTTAAAGAACCTAATAATAATGTATCTTTTAGTAAAAATTGGACAGAGATTAATAGATTAGAAAGTAACTTTTTCAATTACAGAGTTAAAATAGATGATAAAGATTTAGAAAATTTAAAATTTATACTTAAATTTACAGTTCTTAATTATAACATATCAATGAGATAATGGATAAAAAGAAAACTGATCTTAATAAAACTAAGTCTTCAGGGTGGTTAGATAACTACTCTGAAGATTTTTCTATTGATAAATATGCTGAAGGAGGAGGAGTATGGGAAGATATAAAAGAAGAATTAAATACAGAAGTGGTAAATCCTATAAAAAACTTTTTCTTCCCTAAAGAAACGAAAAAGAAAGTATATACGGATCCTAAAACATTGCCAAAGTCTTTTAATTTACAAGATAATAGAAAAATAAACCCTATTACAAAAAAAGCTTTAAATCCTACTAAAGATTTAAAAAACTTTAAAGAAATAGATAAGGAAAATGTACAAGCCATTATTAAAATGGCTGATTATTTAGGTTATCCTAGAGACCTAGCTTTGGCAGTTTCTTTACAAGAAAGTGGATTAGGTAAAATAGATGATAATTTAGGACATAATCTTGATTATTATTTTGACCCTAAAGGAAAAAATGAATTATTTACTGAAGAAGAGATAGAAGCAGGTGCCTTTATAACAGGATTAAAGGAAAAAGCAAATTATGCAAAAACACTTTACAATCAAAAAAAGATACCTAAAAATGATTTAATTTATCAATTACAAGCTTATAATGGATTTGGCAAATTAAACCCTAATACAGAAATAGATTATTATGAAAATCCAAATCAAAAATTTTATGGAGTAGATGTAAAAGGAAACCCTTTATCTTTAAAAGATAATCCTTTGTATGGGAAAACAATTATTAACTTTAGAGATTCTATTATTAATCAAGACCCTACATTAAAAAAATTCCTTAATCTTCCTAAGTATTATGAAGATGGAGGACCTATTTTTAAAAAAATAGAAGTTACCTCTCCTTCAGATAATACAAGAAGGACTATAGATTCTCCTATTAACTTAATGACTAAAGAACAATTAAGGAATTTAGATAAAGCCACTAAGTTAAAAGCAAATGAAGAAAAAGCTCAAATTGCTAATAGAAATAAAAGAATTAAATTAGCAGATAAAGCAAGAAAAGAAGATGCCACGATAGAAAATATGGCATTAAGAGCTAGTGTATTGGGAGATAGAATGAGATTTTTTCCTAATGAGAATAATATTATTGACGATTTAAACCCATTGAGATATATAGGAGATTTAGCAGGTAATGTAGGTCAAATTCCTTTAAATATAAAAGAAGGTGATTATAGTCAAGCTGCTTTAAATTTAGCCACTCCTATGGCTATGGGAGCAATTGGAGGAATAGGTACACAAAATACAGGACAATTTGTAAATAACTTAATTAATCCTTTAGCTGATATAAGTGATAAACTTTTAAAAAAACAATCAGTACAAAAATTTTTAGAAAACCCTCGTTTTGATTTAGGTCGTAAAGAGTTTTTACCAGAATCTTTATCTTTTGATTATCAAGATTTAGGTGATGAAAATTTTGCTGTTTTATTAAGAGACCCTAATAATAAAATCCAAGCAAATCTTTCTTTATTTAAAGAATATGAAGATTGGTATAAGCCTGGAATAATTTCAGTAAAAGAAAATCTTCAAGGACATAAAATACAAGATATTTTATATCAAAAAGGTATTGAAGAAGTTAGAAAAAAAGGCTTAAAAGGTATTAGAAGTGGGGATTATTTAATGGAACCAGAAAAAACTATAAAAGCTCAAAATAGATTTATTAAAGAAAATTTACTGCCTGATGCTAGTACACAAAATAAAAATTTACCTATAGTAGGATTATTAAACCATAAAAATCCAAATTTATATGAAGATTTTTTTGCATATTATGCTACTATACCTAAAGAAATAAAATATAAACATTCTATAAAAGAATTGTATGATAGTTTTAAAAATATACTACCAGGTAATAAATCTACAAAAGCTTTAGAGTATTTAAATGGTGGTACCATAAATAACAATATGAAAAATAAAAAAACTAAAAAATATCCTGCAGGAGGTTATCTTAATTATCAAGAAGGATATAAAGGATTCGGTATGGGTCCTGAATTATATCAAGATAATTCATACTTTAGATCAGTAATGCCTGACAATATTGAAGATATGGAAGAAATGATTAATAAACCAAGCGTATTTTCAGGAATTAATGATGTATTAGGTTCTGTAAATCAAGGAGTTAATCAAGTTACTGGGTTAATGAGTAAATTTCAAAATCCACAAACAGGTATGACTAATACAGGTATGATTAATCCTGAACAAGCTTTTATGCAAAATTATCAAAGTACTCCAGGAAAAAAAATAGATATTAACGATCCTGCTAACCTTACAGATTTTGAAGATTTTGATATGTCAAATCTTTGGTCAGATTATTTTAATCCTTCAAAATCATCTAATCCTTTTCCCTCAAATTTATTAAATTCAGTTGCACCTCCAGCTAAAAATGGAGGTTATTTAAAAAAATACCAAGATGGAGGAGAAATGGATATGTTGCCTGTGGGTGCCCCAGAATATATTCATAAAAGCAATGTATTTAATGAACAGTATAATCCTGTACCGAGAGTACATTTTAGTGATGATACTACTGCTTATGATATGGGAGTAAATCTAAATGATTTAGTAAATATGAACGGAGGTAGAATAAGACAATATGCAGGAGGTGGTTTTGCAGAAATGTATGGTAATAGTTATGGCGGGGCATCTAGTTCTCCTAGATTATTTAATGCAAATACAGGTAGAGCAACTTTAGGAGAATTACAAGCTGCTACTCAAAATGATTTTTTAAATACAAAAGTAAGAAATGATAGACAACAGTTTGTAGATGATAAAGTAGATTGGGGTGCATTTAACTTTTTAAAACAACCTGCAGGATTTGTATTAGGTAGATTAAGTGAAGTACCGATTGTAGGAAATATTACTAAAAGTGCTTTAGGAGATTCTTTTTTAACAAGAACAAAAGGTTACACAGTAGGGTCTGGTGTAGGAAAAACTATTACGGGGGTTGGAAAAATTGCTGGAGGTATAGCTACAGGTAATGTTGGTATGGTAGGTAGTGGTATTGGAGATGTAGGTTCAGGAGTTGGAAGTACTTATGGTAATTTAGCTGCTAGAGATGCTATGTCAGATTATAATAAATCAGGCTATGTTTCAAATAAAAGACTTGAAAGAGCTTCCCAAGATTTTGGCAATATGATGGATACTGCTTCAGGGTTATTTGGTAACATAAAAGGAGGAGTAGGTATGGCTAAAAATATGGGGGGAATGGAAGGAATGTTTGGAAATATGAAAGGAGG
>Ga0208463_1000062_pt1 | contig 28145 bp, 32 predicted proteins | sample LakMenEpi09Jul08_FD_150752 | JGI IMG/M metagenome (GOLD analysis project Ga0208463, IMG submission 150752) | Freshwater microbial communities from Lake Mendota, WI - 9JUL2008 deep hole epilimnion (SPAdes) | ecosystem: Environmental > Aquatic > Freshwater > Lake > Epilimnion/Euphotic zone ... | reverse complement strand
GCTCTACCAACTGAGCTACAGAGCCTAAAGGTGGTTTGACCCACCCCCATTCAATAAAAGCCCTCAAAAGAGGGCTTCTATTTGAAGCGACCCTGACCGGACTTGAACCGGCGACCTTCGCCGTGACAGGGCGACGCGCTAACCAACTGCGCTACAGGGCCTCGTTGCTACGAGCCTACAATTTGTGACCCCAACGGGATTCGAACCCGTGCTACCGCCGTGAAAGGGCAGCGTCCTAGGCCACTAAACGATGGGGCCTACAAAGAGTGGAACTTCATAGCACCAGCTATAAACAGTAGCCCCCATAGGGCTCATTTAGCAACCCCAACGGGCTTGGAGGCCTTTATCTTTCGACACTCTCAGCCATCCTTCAGGTATTACTTCAAGGTTCCGTGTTAGCTTGAAAAATATGTCTTTTCGACTGAAAGCCCCCTTTGCCCTGCTCACGAGCTTGGCAATTCTTTTGGGAACCGTGTTGGCAGTGCCCGCCATGGCAAACCCGAACTACCCGAGTGCCGCCGAGGTGGCCGCCGCTAAGCGCAACGTGGTCGATAAGCAAAAGATGATCGAGCGTATCGAGAATCTCATCGCAGATCTCGAAGACGAAGTTGAAGTCCTAAACCGCGAAGCCAGCATCAAAGCTGAAATCTTCAACGTCGCTCAAGAAGAATTCGAAATCATCGAGCGCAAAGTAAAGGTATTGGAAAAGCAGGCCAAGGCAGCGCTCGCCGAAGCTGACCAGGCTGCCGAGCAGCTTGGTCAAATTGCCTCCCAGATGCTTAGAAATGGTTCCGGCGGAACCTCGCTGAATCTGTTTCTAAACCCCGGCGAAGCCGATGACCTTTTGTATCAACTGGGAGCTCAGGAAAAACTAGCTGAGCAAACCGAACTGATTTATCAAAAATCCCTAGAGCGTCAGCGTCTAGCCAAAGCGCTAACCGATGAACTGGCCGCTGCCGAAAAAGAGCTTGAAGCTAAAGCCGAGGTGGCCAAAAAAGCTTTCGATGAGGCTCAGGCTGCAGCCAATGCAGTTGAAGCCAAGGTCGCAGCAAACAAGCGTCAAAACAGAATCTTCTATAACCAACTTGCTTCCCTAAAAGACACCGCTGCCGATCTTGAGCGCCAGCGTGCCGAAGGTCTGGCCTGGGAAAGAAGACAGGCTGCTGGAACAAGAGTCCCTGAAGCTCCTGAGCTTTACAAAGTCGGACCGGCTAACCAAGGCAAAGTTGAGGTCGTAATTGCTTTTGCTAGAGCGCAGCTGGGTAAGCCTTATGTGCTTGGTGGCCGAGGACCGAACGTTTGGGATTGTTCTGGTTTGACCATGAAGGCCTACGAAGCAGCCGGAATATATATCGGAACACATTCGGTTTCGAATCAGTTCATCAATGCGATGGACAAGCGTCAGCTTGTTCCGCTTCGAGATGTTGAAGCTGGAGATTTGATTTTCTGGTCGACTTCCAACGATCACCTAAACCGTAGCTACGGTTCTAAATATCACATCGGTATTTACATCGGAGGCGGATTGATTCTCGATGCACCAAACCCATCAAAGCCGGTTCGAATAATTCCGATGAACCAGCGCCTTGGTGAAATGGTGCCGTACGCTGCACGACCTAGCGCCTAGAAAAATCTTTAGTGCTTGTAGTTGGCTTTAGCCTCTGCGATTAATCTTTCAGCCTCAGCTTTGTTAGACCACTGGCCTAGCTTGACCCACTTGCCCGGTTCTAGATCTTTATAGTGCTCGAAGAAGTGAGAGATTTCATTCTTGGTCTGCTGCGGAACATCTCCAATGTCTTGGATGTGTTCCCACCTTTTATCTCCAGCAGGAACGCAAAGAATCTTCTCGTCCATTCCGCCATCGTCTTCCATTGGAAGAACGCCTACGGCACGAACGTTCACAACAACGCCTGGGAAAACTGGGAACTCAAGTAGAACGAGGGCATCTAGCGGGTCGCCATCGCCGCCCAAAGTCTTGTCGAAGTAGCCATAGTCAACCGGGTAAACAAAAGGTGTGTAGAGCACACGGTCTAGGTGCACGCGACCGGTCTCGTGGTCAACCTCGTACTTGTTTCTCGATCCCCTAGGAATCTCGATTACGGCTTCAAACATTGCTCTCCTCAATAGGCTTGTTTCACCCCCAAGATTACCCAACTTGAAGGAAACCTGAAGTGAGCGTGCGCAAGCGTCTTAGTCCCGCCCAGGGGCTAATTCGCCTTGCGGTTCGAAACTGCCTGACCTCAAACACCAAACCCGGACAAAAACTCCTAGTTGCCGTATCCGGCGGTGCCGACTCACTTGCCCTAGCAGCAGCATGTGAGTTCGAAGCTAAAAAACTTGGGCTCAAGATCGCGGCTGCAGTTATCGATCACTCACTACAAAACAACAGCGACAAGGTCGCAGCACAAACAGCCAAGACACTTGCCGCACTTGGATTTGAAGAAGTGGTTGTAAAGAAAATTGCTGTTGGAAAAGCCGGCGGACCAGAAGCGGCAGCGCGCACAGCGCGCTACACCGCCCTTGAAACACTCCGCCAAAAAACCAAATCGCACTTTATTGTTTTAGGTCACACTTCTTCCGATCAGGCAGAAACAGTCTTGTTAGGGCTGGTTCGAGGATCCGGTTCTAAATCACTTTCGGGAATGAGCGAGAAGACGGGTTTATTGCTTAGGCCTCTGCTTGGTATTGAGCGCGCCACTACAGAGGCTTTTTGCAAGGACAGCGGCATCAAGTACTGGTCAGATCCACAAAACAAGGACGAGAAGTTTTTGCGCGTGATGATTCGAAAGCACGTGCTTCCCTTTTTGGAAAAGCAGCTCGGGGGATCGGTTGCCGCCTCGCTAGTTAGAACTTCCGATCAGCTTCGTGAAGACAATACTTACCTAGAGGCACAGGCAGACAAGAGCTTCAAGAAGTACGCGAAGGTTTCAGGTTCTGGAATCGGTTTTGATGCAAAGGCACTAGAGAAATTGCCTGCGGCAATTTTGAATCGCGTTATCAAAAAGGCGCTGGATAGTTTTGGTTCGGAGTCGAGTCGGACTCATGTGTTGGCAGTTTCAGATTTAGTTTTGTCCTGGCATGGGCAAAAGCCTTTAGCGCTTCCAGGGGTTAGAGTAGTGCGTAAGGGCAACACCATCAGCTTTGAGCCAAACAGGAGATGACCAGTGGATCTGGAAACCGTAACCGCTGAAATCACTCAGGTGCTAATCACCAAAGAGCAGATCGAAACCCGCATCCAGGAATTGGCCAAAGAAATCGACGCCCACTACGCCAGCAAGGATGTTCTACTTGTCGGCGTTCTAAAAGGCGCAGTTATGTTTATGGCTGATCTTTCCCGCGCTGTTCAATCAAGAGTTCAGATGGACTGGATGGCAGTTTCTTCCTACGGTTCAGGAACAACTTCTTCTGGTGTGGTGCGAATCCTGAAGGATCTTGACGCTGATGTTTTGGGCAAAGACGTACTTATTGTTGAGGACATCATCGATTCCGGTCTTACTCTTTCTTGGTTGGTTTCCAACCTAGAAGCTCGCGGAGCAGCCTCTGTTGAGGTTGTTGCACTGCTTAGAAAGCCAGATGCGGCCAAGGTTGACGTTGATGTTCGCTGGGTTGGCTTTGAGATTCCGAACGAGTTTGTGGTCGGATATGGCCTTGATTACAACGAGCGATACCGCACCCTGCCTGGGGTAGCGGTGCTTTCCCCTTCTGTTTACTCCTAGATTTTCACCTGTCAGTTTGGGCAGGTAACCTAGGAAGCTATGAAGCTCAAGAAAATCCTTTCCGGTCCATTTATCTGGATCTTTGTGGCAATCGTCATTCTGATCACCGGAACCAGCCTTATCAACGCCCAAACTTTCCAGCAGGTTGATACCAAGTACGGCCTTTCGCTGATCGAAACTGGTAAAGCCAAATCTGTCAAAATCTTTGATGGTGAGCAGCGCGTTGACATTGAACTTCTAAATCCAGATCCTGAGTTTGGCTCGCAGGTTCAGTTTTTCTATGTCGCACCTCGTGGCGAGCAAGTTATTGACGCAATTTCAACATCCGTCATCAGCGATGGCTTCAACGATGAAGTTCCAAACACCCCCTGGTACCTAGCCCTACTCGGATCACTTCTACCTTTTATCTTGATCGGACTTATCTTCTGGTTCCTGCTTTCTTCAATGCAGGCCGGCGGCGGCAAAGTCATGCAGTTCGGAAAATCCAAAGCCAAGATGGTCACTAAAGAAACTTCAAGCACCACCTTCAAAGATGTCGCCGGAATCGACGAGGCATTAGAAGAGCTCGAAGAAATCAAAGACTTCCTCAAAAAGCCCGAGCGCTTTAAAGCACTCGGTGCCAAGATTCCAAGAGGTGTTTTGTTGTATGGCCCTCCGGGAACCGGAAAGACACTGGTTGCCAAGGCCGTTGCTGGCGAAGCGGGAGTTCCATTCTTTTCAATTTCTGGTTCTGACTTTGTTGAAATGTTTGTAGGTGTTGGAGCATCGCGCGTGCGCGATTTGTTTGAGCAGGCCAAAGCTTCTTCGCCAGCGATTATCTTCGTCGATGAAATCGATGCAGTTGGTCGTCAGCGAGGAGCTGGTATCGGTGGCGGAAACGATGAGCGCGAGCAGACACTAAACCAGCTTCTAGTTGAGATGGATGGATTTGATTCCAGCGTCAGCGTGATTTTGATTGCTGCAACCAACCGCCCAGATATCTTGGACCCAGCACTACTTCGACCAGGTCGCTTCGATAGACAAATTGGTGTTGGTGCACCGGATCTTGCAGGACGCGAACAAATTCTTCGCGTGCACGCTAAGAACAAGCCAGTCGATGACGATGTTGATCTAGCTCTAATTGCAAGAAGAACACCAGGCTTTACTGGAGCAGATCTTGCAAACGTGTTGAACGAAGCAGCTTTGTTGTCTGCTCGTGAAAACCGCAAAACCATCGACGCTGCAACAGTTGATGAAGCAATCGATCGCGTTATCGGTGGACCACAGAAAAAATCTCGTCTTATGAAAGACGAAGAACGTCTAAACACCGCGTACCACGAGGCAGGTCACGCACTGGTTGCCGCATCCCTAAACCACTCAGACCCAGTCACCAAAGTGACAATCTTGCCAAGAGGTCGCGCACTTGGATACACCATGGTGTTGCCACTGGAAGATCGCTACTCGGTCACACGCAACCAACTGCTTGATCAGATTGCTTACGCCCTCGGTGGAAGAGCTGCCGAGGAGGTTGTCTTCAAGGACCCAACCACCGGCGCATCCAATGATTTTGAAAAGGCAACCAAGACCGCTCGTCAGATGGTCACGCTCTTCGGTTTCGCATCTTCTTTGGGAACCGTTTCTTACGGTGGCGGTGGCGAAGTATTCATCGGTCGCGACATGGCTCAGGCCAGAGAATACTCAGACGAGGTTGCTCACCAAATTGATGTTGAGATTCGAAAGATTCTTGATGCAGCGCACGACGAGGCATACAAAGCCATCAACCTAAACCGACGAGTATTAGACGCGATGGCCAAAGAGCTAATGGAGAAAGAAACTCTTAACCCTGACGACATCGCAAAGTTATTTAAGTCAGTTAAGAAACTTCCAAAGCGCAAGCCTTGGCTTTCTAAAACTTCCAGACCCTCATCCAAAAAAGGCCCTATTGCGATTCCATCGAAGGGCTCAACAACTGCCAAAGTAGCAGCGAAGAAAAAAGCTGAAGCAGCCGAAGCAGCAGCTGCTAAGAAACCTGTTGCTAAAAAGGCAGTTAAGAAAACTGTTGCGAAAAAGCCCATTGTCAAGAAACCGAAAAAGGCTGTCAAGAAGAAGTAATTGGTTGATATAAATCGCATAAAGAATGCGGTGACCGAGCTACTCACCGCAATTGGCGAAGACCCCAAACGCTCTGAACTACAAGCAACCCCTGAGAAATTCGCAGAAGCATATCAAGAGTTCTTCAAAGGAGTCGGCGTTGATCCACTGAAGATTCTTGCCGACGCTTTCCCAGCTGAACAAAACGATGTTGTGATCTTGAAAGATATCGAACTGGTTTCGATTTGTGAGCATCACTTACTTCCCTTTACTGGAGTAGCCCACATCGCCTACCTGCCAAAAGACAAGGTGGTTGGCCTAGGCCGCTTACCAAAGCTTGTTGAGGTGCTTGCCGCCAGGCCTCAGCTTCAGGAGAATCTCACATCACAAATTGCCGAAGCAATCCAGACTGGCCTGGATGCAGCCGGTGTGATTGTGGTTATTGAAGCCCGTCATCACTGCGTTGCATCACGAGGTGCAAGACAGCCAGAAGCCAACACCGTCACATTGCGAGCCCTCGGAACATTCAGCGAGCCAGCTGCCAGAGCCGAGATCATGGCCCTGATTGCCAAATGAAAACATGGTTAATTTCACAAGACCTCTGATCATGGGTGTTATCAACATCACCCCGGATTCCTTTTCTGACGGCGGTCAATTTCTAGATTCCAACGAAGCAGTAAAACATGCACTCGAACTTATTCGCGAAGGTGCAAACATTATTGACCTTGGCGGAGAATCGACCAGACCAGGGGCGCTTCGCGTAAAAATCGACGAAGAACAAGCCAGAGTGCTGCCAGTGATTGAAGCACTTATGCAAAACGCCGAGTTCAAAGCAAGTGGTGCAATCATCAGCATCGACACCATGAACGCGCAAACCGCAGCGCTTGCCGTTGCTGCTGGGGCGAAGATTGTGAACGATGTTTCCGGTGGTCTTGCCGACAAACAAATGTTTGCGGAGCTAAAAAATCTCAACTGCAAATTCATAGTCAGTCACTGGCGAGGATTTAGCGAAACCATGGATTCGCTAAATAATTACACATCGGTGGCTAAAGACGTAGCGGAAGAACTTATCGAGCGAGTAGCAAAAGCAGAAGCCGCGGGAATTTCTAGAGATCGATTGATCATTGATCCAGGCCTTGGTTTCGCAAAAGACATTGCACAAAACTGGCACCTGGTTGCTCGCCTCGACGAATTAGAAAAACTAGAACTTCCAATTCTGGTTGGAGCATCAAGAAAACGTTTTCTTGCTGGAGCGCTCGAACCACAGGATGCAGCTGGAGTCAGCAACCAAAGACGCGATCTTGCAACTGCAGTTTTGACAGCACTTTTGCTCCAGCGCAAGCTTTGGGGCGTGAGAGTCCACAATGTTGCAACAACCCTTGATGCCATAAAGGTTGTTGAGGCTCTAGCGTTTGCGAATGAAGAGTCCAACGGGCAGAGTTAAGCCATGACCCAAAAGATTCAGATCAAGGGCCTTCGGGTTTACGGCTATCACGGTGCGATGGAGCACGAACGTGATGAAGGCCAGTACTTCATCATTGACGCCACCATCAAGGTAGACGCAGAGCGCGCAAGCTCCACAGACGATATTTCAAACACCGTCAGCTATGCCGAGATTGCTCAACTGATCGCCGAAAACGTTAGAAACAATCCAGTGAATTTGCTTGAGACTCTTTCTCAGCGAATCGCTGACGAAGTGCTAACTGCGTCAGGACCTTGGGCAAAATCAGTCAAGATAACTGTTTCAAAACCTGATGCGCCGATTGATCTTTACTTCGACACTGTCGCTGTCACAGCAAAGGCAAAAAGGCAGTCCTAGTGGGCACCTGGAAAATTGCGGTGCTTGCCCTAGGTGCAAACCTAGGGGATCGACAAAAAACCATCGAGACCGCCATCGAACAACTTGCTGCTCAGAAAAAGATTCGTGTGCTCGAGCGCTCTCCTCTAGTTGAATCAGTTGCGCTGACCGAGTCGGGCGAAGATAAGTCGTTACCCAGTTATCTGAACGGTGTTATCAAGATCGCAACTCAGCTTCGACCAAAAAAGCTTCTCGAGGTAATCACGCGAATTGAGAATTTGCACGGCCGAATTCGTCTTCACCGTTGGGGATCTAGAACGTTAGATATTGACATCATCACTTATGAAGATGTCTTCAAATCTTCCAAGCACCTAACGATTCCTCACCCACAAACCCACCACCGTCCATTCGTGCTGGTGCCTTGGACGCTGATGGATGAAGACGCAATTTTGCCAGGGCATGGTCGAATAGCAGATCTCTCAAGTTCTATGACCGCGCAGGTGAGTGTGCTCAAATGAAACCCACCAAATTATCGCTACTGCTACTTATCTCAATTCCTTCGACCCTCGCCTCGTTTTTTGTTGCAAGTTTCATGGTTGGCCGCGGTCTTCAAGTTCCGGTATCGCCTAGCAATCTTTTGATTACCCTTGCTGCTATTTCTGCAGTGCTACTTGTTCTTTCGATTCCGATCTGGCGCTACCGAAGCGCGCTGAAGCAAAAATCCACTCAGCGCCCCAAGCGCGTTGATCCGTTCTACGCGGTTAGGGTTTTGCTTCTGGCTAAGGCAAGTGCACTAGCTGGCGTGCTTTTTGCCAGCTGGCATCTGGGTGTGGTCATCTTCACTCTGTCGGGAGCAGTCGTGGTGCAGAGCTTGGTACTGCAAAATAGCTTTGGATTTATCGCCAGCGTGATGCTGATTGTTGCAGCGCTGATTACTGAACAAATCTGCCGCCTGCCTCAAGATGCCGACCCAGATCCAGATCAGGCGGTGACCTCGTGAAGCAGGGAAGACTAAACGTTGGAGTAATAGGCACAGAGCCTGCAGGAATTGCAATAGCGCAAGCGCTAGCAGCCGCCGGTCACATGGTGGTTGCCGTTAGCACCGCAACATTAGAAAAGGATGATGCCCTAGAGGTGCTGCTGCCTCAGGCGAAAAGATTGACCGACAGACAAATTCTTGAAGCCGCTGATCTAGTGCTGCTTGCAGTTCCAGCAGCAGAAATCACCGCAACTGTTTCAGACCTCTCCGATTCTTGGCGTGCCGGGCAACTTGTTGTTCACCTTGCTGCTGAGTTTGATCACGAGATTTTGAGCGAAGCTCTTTCCAAAGGGGCTATTCCACTCGCCATTCATCCAGCAATGCGTTTTACCGGAACCAGCTTGGATCTAAATCGCATGAAGGAAAGCTTTTTTGCGGTGAGTGCTCCAGCTGTTGCACTACCCATTGCTCAAGCTCTAGTGATTGAAATGGGAGCTGAACCTATTGTTATTGCTAGCTCGGCACGGGCCAGCTATGCCGAGGCAATCGAGGTGGCAAGCAATTTTTCCGCAATGATTGTTAATCAGGCAATTGGATTGCTGGAGCAAGCCGGAGTTGAAAACCCAGCGCTTGTTATTGCTCCGGTGATTGAGAGTGCGGTGGATCAGGCTTTGTCCAAAGGGCACCGTCAGATCAAGCCGGAAGATTTGATAGGGGACGCTTAGATGAGGCTCGTGAGGACAGTAGCGGATGTTGCGCTGTTGGTCTCGCGAACCAAAATCTCAGGCAAAAAAGTTGCATTCGTTCCAACCATGGGAGCAATCCACGACGGACACCTCTCACTAATAGCAATTGCTAAACAGCATTCTGATCTGGTTGTTGCATCGATTTTCGTAAACCCACTGCAGTTCACAAGCACTGCAGATTTCGAGCTTTACCCAAGAAACGAAGACGTAGATGCCAAAGCACTCAACAAAGCCGGAGTCGATGTTTTATTTTTACCAACCGTTGATGAGATTTATCCAGACGCAAACTATGCCATCACCCAAAAAGCTGGTCCGGTAGGTCAGGTTTATGAGGGTGATTCAAGGCCCGGTCACTTCGACGGGATGCTCACGGTGGTATCCAAACTGTTTGATATCGTCCAGCCGGATTTTGCAGTCTTCGGTGCCAAAGATGCTCAGCAGCTATTTCTGATTCGTCAGATGGTCAAGGCTCAGAACCCGCTGGGCAACCGTGACCCAATCGAGATCCTCGAAGGCCCAACCATCAGAGATGCCAAGGGCCTTGCCCTTTCTAGTCGCAACAAGAGATTGTCTAAGACCCAGCTTCAGCTGGCGCTCACTCTGCCCAATGCATTGAATGAAGCAAGCCTTGCCGCCTCTCGAGGAGGGGGAGCATCGAGTGCATACTTCTCCGCAAGCTCCGTGTTTAGCGCAAGTGGTGAGGCTAAACTCGATTATCTAGCCTTGGTAAATCCAGCAACCTTTCAAGCAATTGAAGAAGGATTCACCGGCCAGGCACTGATGATTGTTGCCGCAACCGTAGGTGACGTAAGACTTATCGATAACAGGTTGATCACCTTCTAGGAGAAACAAAGCGCAATGACCGACCAGCTAGAAAACGATTCCGAAGATCTTCCGGAGCAAATTGCCGTTCGCATGGCAAAGCGCGAAAAGCTCAACGAGCTTTCCGATGCCTATCCGGTCTCACTTCCAATCACACACACCATCGCTCAAGTGCGTGCCGAATTTCCAGAACTAGAAATTGATGTTGCAACCGGCAAAACTGTTTCAGTTGCAGGACGCGTAGTTTTTGCTCGTAACACCGGAAAGCTTTGCTTCGCAACTTTGCAGTCAGGCGATGGCGAAAGAATTCAGGCCATGGTTAGCCTCGATAAGGTCGGCGAGGAATCCCTCGAGCTATACAAAGAACTAGTTGACCTGGGCGATCACCTATTTGTTGAAGGTGAAGTAATTACCTCCAAGCGCGGAGAGCTAAGCATTCTGGCTGCAAGCTGGAAGATGGCGGCAAAAACAATTCGTCCACTACCAAATTTGCACAATGAGCTATCAGAGGAATTCCGCGTACGCCACAGGTATATCGATCTAATCGTTCGAGACCGCGCACGTGAAGTGGTGAAGATTCGCTCTCAAGTCATGCAGTCAATGCGTAAGACATTCACCCAGGATAACTATCTCGAAGTTGAAACACCGATGCTTCAGTCGATGCACGGTGGTGCATCAGCTAGACCGTTCAAGACCCACATGAACGCTTTCGACATGGAACTGTTTTTGCGCATCGCACCTGAACTTTTCTTGAAGCGCGCTGTTGTTGGCGGTATCGAGCGCGTGTTTGAAATCAACCGCAACTTTAGAAACGAAGGCGCTGACTCAACTCACTCACCGGAGTTTGCAATGCTCGAGGCTTACCAGGCCTACGGCGATTACAACACCATGGCTGAACTTACTCAGAAGCTAATCCAAAACGCCGCGCAGGATGTTTTTGGAACTCAGGTAGTCAAGCTCGAAGACGGTGAAGAAAACGATCTTTCCGGCTCATGGGACCACATTTCAATGTTCGATTCTCTATCTGCCGCAGCTGGAGTTGAAATCACACCGGAGACTCCGATGGCGGAGCTGAAGAAACTGGCCGACAAAGTCGAGATCGAAATCGATCATCCGCTGCACGGCAAGTACGTCGAAGAGCTCTGGGAGCACTTTGTAAAGCCAGGACTTACATCCCCAACCTTCGTTATGGATTTCCCGGTTGATACTTCTCCTTTGACTCGAGATCACCGAAGCAAACAAGGTGTAGTTGAGAAGTGGGATCTTTACATCCGCGGCTACGAACAGGCAACTGGATACTCTGAGCTAGTTGATCCAGTTATTCAGCGCGAGAGATTTGTGGCACAGATGGCACTTGCTAAATCTGGTGACCCAGAGGCGATGAAGCTTGACGAGGAATTCCTCAAGGCACTTGAATTTGGAATGCCACCATCGGGTGGAATGGGTATGGGAATCGACAGGTTGTTGATGAGCCTTACCGGTCTTGGAATTCGCGAGACAATTCTGTTCCCGCTTGTGAAGTAAACTTCTTTTGTGGAAGAAATCGAAGTAGTAGCCCTAAGCCCTCTGGAGTGGCTCGCCGATTTCGGAATGTCCATGATTCCGCCGATTCTTATGGGCTTGTTGTTCTACGCGGTAATGCGAGGGATTTTCCGAGCCGACGCCACCGAGCGTAAGGTTTATGGCCAAATCGAGGCTGAAGAGCGCGCCAAGCGCAAAAAAGCCCCTAACGCCTAGGGCGAACAAGCCTTATTTTGAGCCTTCTGGCTGGTTAACATCTTTACCTAGGGCAATTTATTGTCCCCTTACAAGGAGTAAAAGATGTTCGAGAAGTTCACCGATAAGGCCAGACGAGTCGTTGTTTTGGCCCAGGAAGAAGCGAAGCTTCTAAACCACAACTACATCGGAACCGAACACATCCTTTTGGGTCTTATCCACGAAGGCGAAGGCGTTGCAGCCAAGGCCCTCGAATCACTCGGCATTAACTTGGATGCAGTTCGCGATCAGGTGCAAGAAATCATCGGCCAGGGCCAGCAGGCGCCATCCGGACACATTCCTTTTACTCCTCGCGCAAAGAAAGTTCTTGAGCTTTCACTTCGCGAAGCACTTCAGCTTGGCCACTCCTACATCGGAACTGAGCACTTACTGCTTGGACTTATTCGCGAAGGTGAGGGCGTTGCCGCTCAGGTTCTTACGCGTCTCGGAGCTGACACCAACCGCGTTCGTCAGCAGGTCATTCAATTGCTTTCTGGTTTCCAAGGAAAAGAAACCGTTCAGGTTGGTGGCGAGCAAGTTGCCCCACAAAAGGGATCACAGATTCTCGACCAGTACGGCAAGAACCTAACTCAGTCGGCAGCCGAAGGAAAGCTTGACCCAGTAATTGGTCGTGAGCGCGAAATCGAGCGCGTCATGCAGATTCTTTCTCGCAGATCCAAAAACAACCCAGTTCTGATTGGTGAACCGGGTGTTGGAAAAACCGCAATTGTTGAAGGACTTGCTCAGGCAATTGTTTCCGGCAACGTTCCAGAAACTCTAAAGGACAAGCAGCTTTACACTCTTGATCTTGGTTCCCTTATTGCAGGAAGCCGCTACCGCGGAGACTTCGAAGAGCGCTTGAAGAAAGTCACCAAAGAAATTCGCACCCGCGGCGACATCATCACTTTCATCGACGAGATTCACACCCTGGTTGGTGCAGGAGCCGCAGAAGGTGCAATTGACGCAGCGTCTATCTTGAAGCCGATGCTTGCTCGTGGCGAGCTACAGACCATCGGTGCAACTACTTTGGATGAGTACCGCAAGCACTTCGAAAAAGATGCAGCTCTTGCTCGTCGTTTTCAGTCGGTGCAGGTCAACGAGCCATCGCTTCCTCACACAATCAACATCTTGAAGGGTCTTCGCGACCGCTACGAAGCTCACCACAAAGTTTCCATCACCGATGGTGCAATTGTTGCCGCAGCATCGCTTTCCGATCGCTATGTCACCGACCGCTTCCTACCGGACAAGGCAATTGATCTTTTGGATGAGGCCGGAGCAAGACTTCGTCTGTCTATTCTTTCTTCGCCGCCAGAGCTTCGTGAAATTGAAGAGCGCATCGTTGGTGTTCGCGTCGAGAAGGAAAAGGCCATAGAAGGCCAAGACTTCGAACTAGCGGCATCCAAGCGCGATGAAGAAAAGAAGCTAACCGCCGAGCGCGCACAACTTGAGAAGCAGTTCCGCAAGGGCAACGTTGCAGCACAGGGTGTTGTTGACGAGGGTCTAATCGCTGAGGTTCTAGCGCAGGCAACCGGTATTCCAGTATTCAAGCTAACCGAAGAGGAAAGCGCGAAGTTGATCTTCATGGAGGACGAGCTACACAAGCGCGTCATCGGTCAGGAAGTTGCAATCGCAGCGTTGTCCAAGACCATTCGTCGTCAGCGCGCAGGACTAAAGGACCCGAAGCGTCCATCAGGTTCGTTTATCTTCGCCGGTCCTACCGGTGTTGGAAAAACAGAACTTGCTAAGGCACTTGCTGAATTCCTATTCGATGACGAGAACGCACTTATCTCGCTTGATATGTCCGAGTATGGCGAGAAGCACACCGTGTCTCGGTTGTTCGGTGCTCCTCCAGGATTTGTTGGATTCGAAGAAGGTGGCCAGCTAACCGAGAAGGTTCGCCGCAAGCCATTTAGCGTTGTGCTGTTCGACGAGATCGAAAAAGCTCACCCTGACATCTTCAACTCACTGCTTCAGATTCTTGAAGAAGGTCGCCTAACCGACGGCCAGGGCCGAGTAATTGATTTCAAGAACACCGTGATCATCATGACCACAAACCTTGGAGCAAGAGACATCTCGAGAGGCGCGATGGGCTTTAGCCTTGAGGGTTCTTCCGACAACGATTACCAGCTCATGAAGGCAAAGGTTAACGAGGAGCTAAAGCGCAGCTTTAGACCAGAGTTCCTAAACCGCGTTGACGAAACAATCGTCTTCCCTCAGCTAACTCAGGTAGAGCTATTGCAGATCGTGGAGCTATTCATCAAGCGCCTGTCGGTTCGTCTAGAGGAGCGTGACCTAACCCTCGAGCTAACCGATGCAGCTAAAAAGCGTCTGATGGAACTTGGCTGGGAGCCAAGCCTTGGAGCAAGACCGCTTCGCCGCGCTGTCCAGAGAGAAATCGAAGACAAGATCAGCGAGCAGATTTTGCAGGGAGAGCTCAAGAACTCCAGCCACATCAAGGTTGACTTCGTTGGTGGCGAATTCGTATTCGTCAGCAACGTACGTGAATCTGTAGCCATAACCGCCTAGCATTTAGGGATGGAAGCAATCAAGGTTCGACCAGCTCGAACTGGAGACATCAAAGCAATCGCAGATCTTTGCGGACCCCTGATTCAGTCGCGCGTGCTTTTGGGAAAAGAGCGGGTTGAGCTCTACGAATCCGTTCAAGAATTCTTTGTTGCAGAAGATTCCTCAGGCAAAGTCATCGGTTGTGGAGCTCTTCACGTGATGTGGGAAGACCTAGGCGAAGTAAGAACTGTTGCAGTTTCCGAAGATCACCAGGGAACCGGCGTTGGCAGGGCAATCATTGAGAACCTATTTGAGCGCGCCAAATCGCTTGGTATAAAGAGAATTTTCTGCCTGACATTCGAAGTGGAATTCTTTAGCAAACTTGGCTTTGAGCCGATTGCCGATACCCCAGTTGAGCCAGAGGTTTATGCCGAGCTGGTTCGCTCTCACGACGACGGTATTGCCGAGTTTCTTGATTTGGCAAGGGTAAAGCAAAATACTTTGGGCAACACCCGCATGCTTAAGCTGCTCTAGCTAAGCCCAAACCTAAAATTAGAGGCATGTCCCAGATGCCTAGATCAAGAAGACCGTCCCCAGAAGTATTTCGCCGTCGCCGAATTGCAGCAGCTCTTGTGCTGGCAGTTGTGGTTGGACTGGTGTGGGCGGGTGTGAGCGCAATCTCATCCTGGCTTGGTGGATCTTCAAGTACCCAATTACAACTGCCAGACGGCATGGCCGAATCAAGCGTTGTTGTTGAGTCGGGAGAAATGTGCCCACCGGGAACAGTTGTTGTTGAAGCTCAGGTTGGAAACTCTGCCGGACAAACCATGACTGCATTTGCAGCTGATGAGACACCACACATTTGGTTTACTCTCACCAACACAAACTCAGTTGACTGCACATTCAACGCAGGTGCCAAGGTTCAGTACTTCACAATCCAAAGTGGCGACCAGGATATCTGGAGCTCCGCTCAGTGTGCAAGAGATTCTCTTGAAGATGGCAACATTGTCCTTCCTGCAGGAGAGACTATGTCAAGCTCACCTTCACCATGGGAGAAAGTATTCTCTAGCGATTCAGGTTGTGGAGCAGATCAAGCTCCGGTCACAACCGGTGGCGCTAGCTACCACCTAAAGGTTGATGTCAGCGGAGAGCTTTCAACAAACGACCAGCAGTTTGTTCTGAACTAGTTCTTCAGCCCTGCAGCTAACGCTTTAGTTAGTTGAGTGAAGTTCGAGTCAATTACTTTGGTAAACCCAAGTCGCTTTGCTTCGTTTTGTCTAATGACAGACTGATTCACTTTTCTGATTTCTCCAGCAAGGCTGATCTCGCCAAAGGCAACCACATCGTGAGAAATGGGCTGATCCTTTATCGCCGATGCAATCGCTAAAGCAATCGCAAGATCTGCTGATGGTTCAGAGACTTTCACGCCACCAACTGTTGATACATAAACATCCAGCTCTGAAAGTCTTAAGCCCGCCCTTCTTTCCAGGACAGCGAGAATCATTGCAACGCGCGATGAGTCAACTCCATTTGTCACACGCCGTGGCTGGGCGGTTGAACTTTTGACAACCAGCGCTTGAATCTCAGAAATCAATGCGCGTTTGCCCTCGAGGGTAACCGTCACACAGGTTCCAGAAACTTCTGTTTCAGAGCGAGAGAGAAAAAGTCCACTTGGGTCTGGAACTTCTGTAATTCCATCCCCGGTCATTTCAAAACAACCAACCTCATCGGTTGGACCAAATCGGTTCTTAAATGAACGAATAAATCGAAGACTGGTTTGGCGATCACCTTCGAAGTGACAAACTACATCCACCAAGTGCTCTAGCGCCCTTGGGCCCGCAACTGTTCCATCTTTGGTTACGTGGCCAACCAGGATGATTGGAAGATTTGATTCTTTGGCAACGCGAATTAGATTCGCAGCAACCTCGCGAACCTGAGAGGGCATTCCAGCTGCCCCATCTATTTCTCCGGCGATGATGGTCTGAACCGAGTCAACAATCAAAAGCTCTGGCTTTAGGTGATCAATCTGACCTAAAACGGTTGCTAGATCATTCTCGGAAGCTAGATAAAGATTGTCTGAAAGTGCGCCTGTTCTATCGGCACGAAGTTTGATCTGACCGGTTGATTCCTCACCGCTGACGTAAAGCACCCTCAGTCCTGATTTGGCGCTGTTGGCGGCAACTTCCAACAGCAAGGTGGATTTACCGACACCTGGTTCACCAGAGAGTAAAACCACGGCTCCTGGAACAATTCCACCGCCTAGAACTCTGTCGAATTCTCCAACTCCGGTTGGACGGGAGTGCACCTGATCGGTGGAAATAGAAGTTATTGGTTTAGCGGCAAAGTTATTGCCGATGGCTGCCGGACGTATGGAACGAACCACACCGATGCCTCGGCCTTGACCCGAAGCAGATAGCTGGACGGTATCCCAGGATTGGCATTCACCGCACTGGCCAACCCACTTAGCCGTGCTCCAGCCACACTCAACGCAGGAGTACTCGGATTTAGTTTTTGCCATGGGTACCAAACTACCCTGACCCACCGATACCAATGAAGGTTAAGCTTGGAGTATGGAAAACAACAAAATCGCCGTTATTGGCGCGGGCTCAATGGGCGGAGCCATCCTGAGCGGCCTGATCGCCGCCGGCACCGCTGCAGATTCCATCACCGCTTCAACTGCAACGACCCAAAGTGCCAAGGCGCTTTCCGACAAATTTGGAATCAAGAGCTTTGCTCTTGATGCATCGCCTTCTGCCAACTCTGACGCCGCCGAAAACGCAGACGTATTGCTGATCGCTGTAAAGCCCGCAAAAGTTTTAGCAACACTTGAAGAAATTAAGGCATCCATCAAAGACGGAGCCCTTGTTATCTCCGTTGCAGCCGGGGTTACAACCGAGTCAATGGAGCAAGCAATTGGCTCCAGGGCATCAGTTATTCGCGCCATGCCAAACACACCTTCTATTGTTGGTCACGGTGTAACTGGTATCGCCAAGGGTAAAAGCGCTAACGATAACCAACTGGCATTGGCTAAAGACCTTTTTGAAACCGTCGGTCAGGTGATTGTGGTCGATGAAGAAAAAATCAACGCCCTAAGCACAATCTCAGGATCGGGCCCAGCTTATGTTTTCTACTTCGCTGAGAAACTTATGACCGCAGCGAAGAAGATGGGCTTTAGTGAGAAGGAAGCAAACCTAATGGTTCGCTCCACCTTCTTAGGTTCAGCTACTTTGCTTGCCGCTTCCAGTGACTCGCCTGAAACTCTTCGCGCACAAGTGACTTCCCCGAATGGAACAACCATGCAGGCAACTGCAAGATTTGATGAAGCCGAACTAGAGAAAGTTTTCATTGAAGCAACCGAAGCCGCGCTGGCTCGGGCAATCGAGTTAGGAAAAAACAAATAATGAGCGACATCTTTAAGGCAATTGCAGATCCAAAGGCACGCCTAGTTCTTGAGAAGCTAGCGGGAAATCCAGCATCTACTGTTGCAAAAACTGCTGCTGCCACAAAGCTCACCTCCGCGCAGGCCACAACAATTCTTGACAACTTGTCTGAAGCCAAGCTTGTTAAAGGAACCGGTTCTGGTGCAAGCAAGAAGTACTCACTGAACGCTAAAGGCTTTGGGCCATACATCACCTGGCTTGCAAAGGTAGCTGAAAGGCAAGCCGTTGCAAGTTTGGAAAAGGAAGTTATGGTTCTGGGAGAAAAACTGGGCAAAGGAATTGCTGATGGTTCAGTTTGGGTTGCCAAGCAGGTCAAACAAAACCTAGGTGTTGATACCAAGAAAGTTGCTAAGGACTTAGGTCGCAAAGCCGCTAACGCTAAGCGCGATGTTCAAAAGGAAGTAAAGGCCGTCAAGAAAGACGCTAAGGCAATTGTGACGAAGGTCAAAAAGAGCGTTAAGCGCTAGCCTTCACTTCTGCAATAAGCGCTTCAACTTTCGCCTTGATCTCGTCGCGGATTCCGCGAACAATTTCAATTGGCTGATCCTTTGGATCAGTCAGTGGCCAGTCGAGGTATGTCTTGCCCGGGAAGTATGGGCAGGCATCCCCGCAACCCATAGTGATCACGTAATCGGATTCCAAAACCTTTTCATCGGAAAGCTTTTCCGGTGTTGCGGTTGATAGATCAATTCCTTCTTCCAGCATGACGGCCATGGCCATCTTGTTGATCTCAGTTCCAGGATCTGTTCCAGCTGACAAAACCTTGATTTGGTCTCCGGCTAGGTGCTTGAGGTATCCGGCAGCCATTTGGGAACGACCTGCGTTATGAACGCAAACAAACAAAACTGTTGCGAGTTGAGACATTTGTTTTCTCCTAGCCTTTGACCCGAATCAAAACCTCGTTGCGCTTTAGAAAGCCCGGCTTCCAGGGTGGATCAAACCTGGCAAAGTACAAGCTACCCACGGTTTCTAAACCGGAGCTTAACAACTCGCTAATTAGCTTCTCACCTTCAAGATCGAACCTGGCAGGACTCCAAGAGCCCGAGAAGCGCTTGGCAGCAGCTAGGTGCTCAGGCACTTCAATGACCTTCACCCTTGGATCCAGGGAGGCTGGAACATCCCCCGATTTCATTTCCTCTGGAAGAACAAATCTGACCATGTGTTTGGAAGCGCTAGCCGATTCTTGGATAACCGGGGCGGTCATGGCAATTGATTTTCCGGCTTTGTTGTTTCCAGAAATGAATTGAACCAGCGGCCTAAAGCCCATGCTTCCTGCATTGACAAAATCGCCACCTACGGTGGTCTCGATCTGAATCCCAGCCGGATACTTGCGAAGCTCAAAACCTTTGTGCTGGGCTAGGACTGTGTAGGGCTGTTGTTGGGTCATAAGCCCATGCTATTGCCCACAAGTAAATGGCCAACTGAGATAATGAGAATAATCACCAATAGACAAGGAGATAGTCATGCCAAACACCACACCTGATGAAGAAATGCGCAAGTATGCGCAGAAGTCGCTAAAGAAAAAGCAAGACTTCCGTGAATTCATGATTGTTTATGCCTTTGTCACAGCACTAACTGTGGGCATTTGGTTCTTCACGACTCCAACTGGCTATTTCTGGCCGATCTGGGTGATCTTCGGCATGGGTATCGCTGCCGTACTTACGGGTCTGGATGCTGCGGGCAAACTTGGCGGAAAGCCCATTACCTCCGCAGATATTGATGCTGAAGTTGAGCGCCTGAAAACTAAGAGATAAGCTTTTGGGGTTGCCGGATTTGGCGGCAATCAACAAGATGAGGTTTTCGTGGGTTCAGTAATCAAAAAGCGTCGCAAGCGTATGTCTAAGAAGAAGCACCGCAAGCTACTTCGTAAGACTCGCCACCAGCGTCGCAATAAGAAGTAAACCGCTAGTCGCGGTTTGCTTTTAGCTCACGCTTCTTAAAGTCATAAATCGGCCAATCGGCCGCCTTGGCATATCTAGTCAAAATTTTGTCTGGGTTAACTGCGACCGGATGTCCAACGGCAGTCAACATCGGTAGATCGTTGTGAGAGTCGCTGTATGCGTAAGACTTTTTCAAACTCAGGTTTCGAGTCTTTGCCAATTCCTTGATCGCCACTCTCTTAGCTGGACCGTGAACTGGTTTTCCAACTAGTTGACCAGTAAGGATGCCATTTTTTCTCTCGACCTTGGTTCCGATTGCTCCGGTCAAGTTCAATCTCTTGGCAATGACATCTCCCAGTTCTTGGGGAGCGGCAGTGACAAGCCAGACCTCTCGGCCTTCGGAGATATGGTCTTTAGCCAGGCGAACTGTTTCAGGCCAAAGCTTTAGCTTGATGTGTTTGTCATAGACCTCATCAACTAGTTCTTCTAGGTCACGAACTCGGTGCCCTTCAACTAGAGATAAAGCCCGATCTTTTAGAGCGGCGAGCTTGTTGTTGTTCTCGCCCTTCCAGATAAAGCGAGCCTGAGCCAGGGCAAAGCGCCAGAAGTCTTTGCGGCTAAAGAAGTTTCTTTCGAAAGCGGACTTTCCAAAAAGAAAAGAACTTGAGCCACGCAAAATGGTGTTATCAACGTCAAAGAAAGCAGCAGCTTTCTTGGGTTGGTCCTTTGCGGCAGGAGACCTCTTTGACGGCACGAGGTAAGTTTAACCTGTGTCCAAGCTGATCTCACTCACACTCCTAACTAAGCCCGGTTGCCACCTGTGTGAAGAGGCCAAAAAAGCCATTGAACTAGTGATGTTTGAGTTCAGTAAAGAAAATTCAGACGTCGTTCAAATTGAACTAACTGAGCTAAACATTCTCGAGGACGAAGCTCTAAAAAATCAGTATTCAGAAGAAATTCCTGTTCTTCAGATAAATGGTGCAACGCATGCCTATTGGAAAATTGATTCAGAGCGCTTACTTGCTGCTCTGAACGAATTGGTTTAGGGCTCTAAGCGGTTTGGTCCGCGGAACAAGAAACCAACTTCTCTAATGCTTGGCTGGTGCAGCATCAGCATGATTACTCGAAGAAGTCCCATTCCAAAACCACCGTGGGTAGGTGCACCGTAGCGGAAGAAATCGATGTAAGTCTTTAGACCTTCTGGATCCAGTCCTTTTTGCTTGGCCTGCTCAATCAAGATATCAATTCTGTGCTCGCGCTGTGCACCTGTTGTGATTTCTGTTCCACGCCAGATCAAGTCGTAGCTCTTGGTGAGCTCTGGATTGCCCTCGTGTCTCATGTGATAGAACGGGCGAACAGTTGATGGGTAGTCGGTCAAAAATACGAACTCATGGTTGAAAGTTTCAGCAACGTGAGCTGCAATCTGGCGCTCACCTTCTGGATCCATATCTCCGCCGCGGACAACTTCGTGTCCGCGTGCCTTGACGATATCCACAGCCTCGGCAAGTGGAATTCTTGGGAATGGACGGGTTGGAACTACCACGTCAACATCGAACAGTTTCTTGATCTCTTCGCCGTGGTTATCCTTCACGGCTTGGATAGCTGTAACCATTAGTTGTTCTTGAAAGTTCATAACGTCTTCGTGAGAGTCGATCCAGGAAATCTCCATGTCAACGGAAGTGAACTCGGTTGCGTGGCGAGAGGTAAAGGAAGGGTCGGCACGGAACACTGGACCAATTTCAAAGATGCGACCAAGGCCAGCCATCATCGCCATCTGCTTATAAAACTGTGGGGACTGGGCAAGGTAGGCAACAGTCTCGAAGTATTCAAGCTTGAACAGCTCAGCGTTTGACTCGGAAGCCGAGGCCATTAGCTTCGGGGAGTGAATCTCGGTGAAGCCGTTTTCTAGCCAGAACTTTCTCCAGGCCGCTTCGATGGTGGTCTGAACCTTGAAAACTAGGTTCATTTCAGGGCGGCGCATGTCCAAAAAGCGCCAGTCCAGACGCTTATCAATAGAGGTGTCATCGGCAATTGGAGTCTCAGGATCTGCCAGGGTGACGATCTCTAATTCATCAAGCTGAATCTCAAGGCCACCGAGCTTTACTCGCTCGTCGTGAACTAGGCGGCCCTTGATCCAAACAAAAGAACCGTTGGTAAGAGTTGATACAGAATCAGCTAGTTTGTCTTCGTCGGCAGGGCGTGGGTAGGTAACCTGAACGTCGCCTGTTTCATCCCTGAGAATGATGAACTGAATGCGCTTTTGGTCTCTGAGCTTTTCAACCCAACCACCGAGGACAACTGGACCATCCTGCATTGCAGCTAAGTCTTTAACTAAGTGGCGCTCACGCATGTTCTTGCTCTCTTTTTGGGCTTCAGGGCCCAAGTTTAGCGGGGTTAGACTTGTACCATGCCCGCCAATCGCATTCATCTGGTACGCCACGGGGAAGTAGATAACCCCAACAAAGTGCTCTACGGGCGCCTTCCAAACTTCGCTTTAACTGCCCTGGGTCGGCAGATGGCAGAAGCTTCCGCGATCGAGCTAGCAAGTTCAACTGCCAACATCACCCGCTTGATTTCTTCACCTTTATTGAGGACTCTGCAGTCTGCAAGACCTATCTCCGAGCAGCTAAATCTGTCGGTTAGTACCGAGAATCTGATCATCGAACCAACCAACATCTTCGAGGGTAAAAAAGTCGGACTTTCAACTGTTATGGCAAACCCGGCCTACCTCTTAAAGCTTTACAACCCCCTGAGGCCCTCCTGGGGAGAGCCATACAAGCAGATCGTGGCGCGCATGACTGAAGCCCTTAGACGAGCCTGGGATGAAACCGCCACCGGGGAAGTAGTCATGGTTTCCCACCAGCTTCCGATTTGGGCGCTTCACCTGGCAGCTGCCCGCAGACCGCTTTGGCACGACCCAAGATCTAGACGGTGTGATCTATCGAGCATCACAAGCTTTGAGTTTGTAAACAACAAGCTTGTAGAAGTTGATTATCGCGACCCAGCCAAAGCCTTGAGAACCCAAGCAGTGGACAGCGGTGCCGTTTGAGAAAACTTCTAGCCGCGCTCGCGATATCCGCTCTGGTGCTAACTACCTCTGCTTGCGCGAATGATTCATTAGCCGATCAGTTCCGTTCCGGAGATAACAAAAACTACATCGCAGGCGATGGCACGGTCACAGAGTTTGCACTCGGCTCAAGACCAAAAGCTGCCAGCTGGTCAGGAATCACCGAAAGCGGCGAAGCAATTTCCAGCACACAGCTTGAAGGTGTGATCACCGTGATGAACTTTTGGTACGCGGGTTGTGCGCCATGTCGAATTGAAATGCCTGAGCTCATTGAATTGCAGACTGAATTCTTACCAGAAGGTGTTCAATTCATCGGCGTGAACGTGCGTGACAGCGCAGAAACTTCTTTAGCATTCGCCAGAAGAATCGACATGAATTTTCCATCTGTGATGGATGCAAAAACCGGATCGGTGGTTTTGGGCTTTACCGGAGTGGTCACTCCTCAAGCTGTTCCAACAACGCTAGTTATCGACGCCGAGGGAAATGTTTCTGCAAGGGTCCTTGGTCGAATCGATAAAGGTATTTTGACAACCTTGGTAAAAACCGTAATTGAGGAAAGAAAATGAGCCCGGGCGAAATCATCCTCAACGGCTCGCTAATTGCAGCAATGCCGCTTGCCCTAATTGCAGGAGTAATTTCCTTTATCTCCCCCTGTGTACTTCCGTTGATTCCCGGCTACTTCGGATACATCTCTGGGGTTGCTGACGGGGGAGCAAAGAAGTCAAAAATTATTCTCGGCTCAGTTTTGTTTGTGCTGGGATTCACTGCGGTCTTTGTTTCTTTCGGTGCTTTGTTTGGTGGCCTTGGCGCACTGATTTACATCAACAACCTCACCTGGATTCAGCAGGTGCTGGGTGTACTGATCATCCTGATGGGATTTGTCCTTATCGGTCAGTTCTCGTTTTTGCAGAGAACATTCAAAACCGGAATCAAGCCAAGAGTTGGTCTAGTTGGTGCACCACTACTCGGCGTTGCATTTGGCCTTGGTTGGACGCCGTGTATTGGACCAACCCTTGCCGCAGTGCTAACGCTGGCTTCCGATGCCGGTTCACCAGGGCGAGGCGCACTGTTGGCGTTTTTGTATTCGCTTGGAATTGGACTTCCATTTATTGCAATCGCAGCTGGCTTTGGTTGGGCTACAAGGTCTGTTGGCTTTGTGAAAAAGCACATACGCACCTTCAACATCGCAGGTGGCGTAATTCTGATTGCACTTGGAATAGCACTTGCTACAGGAGTCTGGGTTGGTTTTGCGACCTGGCTACAGGGGGTGTTCGGTGTCTTCGTCCCAGCTCTATGAGGCTCCTGAGATTGGTCTAACCGGATGGTCGCGTTGGATTTGGCGACAGCTCACCAGCATGCGAACCGCGCTGATTTTGTTATTGCTTCTTGCAGCGGCATCGGTGCCCGGATCCATTTATCCACAGCGCTCAGCTGATCCAAATGGCGTTGCTTTGTATTTCGATGAAGACCCAGCTCTTGCCCAGACCTTGGATTTTTTCCAGCTCTTTGATGTCTATACGTCGATTTGGTTCTCGGCGATTTACATACTTCTTTTTACTTCTCTAGTTGGCTGTGTTCTGCCTAGAACCAAGATTCACTTTGAGGCACTAAAGGCGCAGCCGGTTCAAACCCCAACCAATCTTTCTCGAATGCCGGTGTTTGAAAGCTCCACTGCAGCGCAAGGTATTGACCCGGTCGAAAAAGGCATGCAGATCCTAAAGAAACAGCGCTACCGAGTCATTCGTCGCGGAGATTCGATTAGTGCTGAAAAGGGCTACCTGCGTGAAACCGGCAACTTGGTCTTTCACTTTTCTCTCGTGGGGGTGCTGATTGCAATCGGAATCGGTGGAGGCCTTAGCTTCTCAGGCCAGCGAGTGCTCGCCGAAGGCGACACTTTTGTGAATAACCTTGCAGGCTTTGATTCACTTTCGCCAGGTACGTTTTTCAACCCCGAGAACTTAGCTCCAATAAGCGTGACCTTAGACAAGTTTGAAGTTGACTACGACTTCGCAAACGAGACCAACATTGGAGCACCGCTTGATTTTCGAGCCACCGTCACAGTTCGAAGCCCAGAAGATCAAGTAGGCAAGAGCGCTCTGGTTAGAGTCAATGATCCGCTAGATGCCACCGGTGCCAGTGTCTATTTGACCGGTCACGGCTATGCGCCACAGGTGACCATTCGCGATGCCAATGGGGACATTAGCTACTCGGGTGCAACTGTGTTTCTGCCGCAGGATAGCAACATGACGTCGATTGGAATCATAAAAGTTCCAGATAATCTGCCGGAGCAAATTGGAATCGTGGCTTTTTTCTATCCGAGCGTGATTGAACTTGCTAGCGGCGCTTACACGTCAATCTTTCCAGGCGTGATCGAGCCGCTGGTGTCCCTAAATGTTTACACCGGTGATCTTGGACTAGACAGCGGAATTCCACTCAATGTTTACGCGCTAGATACAGATCGCTTGACACAGGTTGCAGGTCGTGGAACCCCTAACCCTGCAGTGGAAGTAAAACTTGGCGAGACTGCGGATTTGCCAAACGGTTTGGGCACAGTGACTTTCGATGGCGTAAAGCGTTTTGCATCATTGGATATCGCTTACAACCCAGGACAATTCTGGGTCCTGATTTTCTCTCTTCTGGCCTTAGGTGCAGTCACCGTTTCACTTGTGACACCAAGAAGACGTGTCTGGGTGAAAGCAACAGTTGGTGGATTTGAAGTAGCTGCGCTTTCTAAGCGTGATGATCCAAAGCTCGAAGAAGTTGTTAGAGAATTAACTAAAGCCATAAGAAACGGATAATCAATTGACAATCGTTCTAAACGAAGCGCTCTCCCAGCAGTCCCTGCTGGTTGTTTATGCTGCGATGGCAGTGTTTACCCTGGCTTTTTTGGTCTCCGTTTACCACCTGTCTCAAGCCGCCAGCCTCAAGGATAAGAACGTCAAGTCGGTATTGGTCTTTGAGCGCATCTCCTTGGCGCTAACAATTCTTGGAACATTGATTTTGGCCGTTGGTGTGTTCATGCGAGGCTTTGCAGCTTCTCGGGTTCCCTGGGCCAATTTGTATGAGTACTCAATTACTGGATCTTTGATTCTGTTGATGATTTACCTCATCTCAGTCCGTTCCAAAGAAGTTCGCATCATGGGAACCTTCGTTGTTGGATTTGTGCTTTTGGTTTTAGGAACAGCAGTTTCGATCTTCTATGTTCAGGTGGCATCTTTGATGCCGGCTCTGCAGAGCTACTGGTTGGTAATCCACGTGATGGTTGCACTTTTGGCAACAGGCTTTTTCAGTCTGGCTGCAGCCCTTTCTGGCGCTTACCTTTTGAAAACTGCCAACTGGGTAGAAAATGCGAAAACTACCCGCACCAAAAACTTCAAAAAGATCATGGAGATTTTTCCTTCAAAGGAAACTCTCGAAAGACTTGCCTACCGATTTAACATCATCGGCTTTGTGCTTTGGAGCTTCACATTGATTGCCGGTGCTATTTGGGCCGAGCGTGCTTGGCACCGCTACTGGGGTTGGGACACTAAGGAAGTTTGGACATTTATTATCTGGACGCTTTACGCAGGCTACCTACACGCCAACGCAACACGTGGTTGGACTGGTAAGCGTGCGGTTTGGTTGGGACTGATTGGTTTTGCTGCAGTTGTTTTCAACTTCACTATCGTGAACATGTTCTTCAAGGGACTACACGTTTACTCAGGTTTGTAAATCAAGCCTCGAGTCCAATAAGCCTTCCGCAACGCTGCAACCTTGCAATCCACCAGTCGTAGCGGTGATCTTCAGCTTTCAAGGTTTCAAGTGCAGTAGTTGAAACTTCTGGCCTTCTAACTTCTAACACACCATCAACTGGCTTCAGCGAATCAGTTACTAGATCCCCTGCAAACAGGTTCATGGTTCCAAGGCCTGCATCAAAAGTCAATTCGTCTAGGCAAGCTGCGAAGTGAAGTTCTGCGCTCAAGCCGATTGAGGATTGCATCGCACTTGATGGAACAATCGGCAGCTTCGAAGAAGCTGCAATTTGAAGTGCGGATGCAATTCCACCAAGCGGTGCGCTTTTTAGAACCAAGATGTCTGCAGCTCCGGCCAGTTCAACTGCTAGCGGGTCGGACGATTTCCTAACTGACTCGTCGGCTGCAATGAGGGTTGTTTGACCAGTTTTGCTAATCTCGATTTTCATTTCGGCAAGCTCTGCGATGGTTGCAACTGGCTGCTCGAAGTACTCAAGCTCAATTCCTTCGAAGCTGAGCTTTTCGAGAAGCTCCATGGCCTGAGCGATGTTGAATCCACCATTGGCATCGAGTCTGATTTTGGCTTCTGGATAAAGGCTTTGGGCTTCAAGAATTCTTGCAAGATCATCCGCGATCACTTGACCTTTTTCGGCGGTCTTGATTTTCACGGTTCTGAACTTGCCGACACGGGTGAGAATCTTTGCAACATCTTGAGGTGCGACAGCAGGCAAGATGGCGTTTACAGGAACAGAGGTTCGCTTCGGGGTTGGCAGATTGCCGTATCCCCATTCAATTGCTGCGGCAAGCCAGGTGGCTGCTTCCTCATCGGAATACTCAGGGAACGCTGCCCATTCGCTAAAACCATTCGGTCCTTCGAAAACAAGTAGCTCACGCTCGGTGATTCCGCGGAATTTCGTTCTCAGCGGAATGCTGACTACGCGGGAAGCGGAAACTAGGTCTGAAAGGCGAGGGTTCACATTGTTAGTCTAGGAGTATGGCAAATCAAGTTTCTGAGCTCTTCGACGCTGCAATCTGGCAGCAAGTTGAAGGCTTTGAGAACCAAACCGACATTACCTATCACCAGCACGTCTCAATGGGTGTGGTGCGAATTGCCTTTAACCGTCCGGAAATTAGAAACGCCTTCAGGCCAAAGACCGTCGACGAACTAGCCGCTTCCCTTGAGCACGCTAAGAACAATTCCAAAGTTGGCGTCGTTTTGCTCACAGGAAATGGCCCATCACCAAAAGATGGCGGCTGGGCTTTTTCTAGCGGTGGCGATCAAAACGTACGCGGTAAAGATGGCTACAAATATGCCGACGATGACAACCAAGCAGACCCAGCTAGATCTGGAAGACTGCACATCCTCGAAGTTCAAAGACTTATTCGCTTCATGCCGAAGGTTGTAATCGCTCTAGTTCCAGGTTGGGCCGCTGGTGGCGGACACTCACTGAATGTGGTTTGTGACCTTTCTATTGCAAGCATCGAGCACGCCAGATTCAAGCAGACCGATGCCGATGTTGGTTCCTTTGATGCAGGCTTTGGCAGCGCATACCTTGCTCGTCAGGTAGGCCAGAAATTCGCTCGTGAGATTTTCTTCCTAGGCCACGAATACAGCGCTGAACGCGCTGTCGAGATGGGT
>Ga0208463_1000060_pt1 | contig 28581 bp, 29 predicted proteins | sample LakMenEpi09Jul08_FD_150752 | JGI IMG/M metagenome (GOLD analysis project Ga0208463, IMG submission 150752) | Freshwater microbial communities from Lake Mendota, WI - 9JUL2008 deep hole epilimnion (SPAdes) | ecosystem: Environmental > Aquatic > Freshwater > Lake > Epilimnion/Euphotic zone ... | reverse complement strand
TGGCTCCGCCACCAGGTATCGATCCTGGACCCTGAGCTTCAAAGGCTCATGTGCTAGCCACTACACAATGGCGGAACCTGAATTATCCCTTATAACTGGATAAATTAAAAACTTTCAATTATTCGTGCGCCAGGTACTGGTCCAGTTGCTCTTACAACTGATGAAACAACCCCACTAGCACTTAATGCAACAGTTAAATCCATCGCGTGCTCATCACTTGATACCAAGAAAGCAACAGTAGGTCCTGAACCAGAGACAATGCCGCCAAGTGCTCCATAATCAACTCCTACATCTAAAACTAATCTAAGCGCTGGTCTTAATGAACAAGCCGCTGATTGCAAATCATTACTTAGAGATTTACCTAATGCTTTAGCATCACCTGCTCGAAGTGCTTGCATTAATGGCTCACTAACTTGTGGAGTAGTAATTGATAAGCCTTCACGTAATCGATCACACTCTTGATAAACCGATGGTGTTGCCAATCCTTGACCAGATAATGCAAGTACCCAAAAATAATTTCCTTTAGCAAGTGCTGGAGTTATTTGATCTCCTCTGCCTGATCCAATTGCTACCCCACCGCAAATTGAAAATGGTACATCGCTACCAATTTTGCTACCAACAGATTCCATTTCATCTCGAGAAAGTCCTAATTCAAATAATGAATCTAACCCAACTATTACACCAGCAGCATCTGCACTTCCACCCGCCATACCACCAGCAACTGGAATCTCTTTTTTTAACTTAACTACTAAATCTGTTGGTAGGTCATAAGTTTTAATCATTAGATCAGCTGCGCGAATAGCTAAGTTACTGCTATCTGCCGGCACACCGCTAGAAGTTTGACCTGAAATATCAATTGTTAAACCATTTCCAACTGGGGCAGTTGCCACACTTACATCATCAAAAAGTGAGATTGCTTGAAATACTGTTATCACTTCATGGTAGCCATCACTACCAAGTGGGCCGACAGATAGTTGCAGATTTACCTTTGCTGGCACTCTGGCAACAACACCTCTAGATCTCATGATGCCAAAGCGTATTGCTTTAACAACTTACTTGGTGGAATTGCCGTTAACTAATTGCATACCAATCTGAAGAAACTCTTCTACGGTTAAAACCTCTCCTCGAACAGTTGGGTCAATCCCAGCAGAGATTAGAGTTTGCTCTGCATTAGATCCCAATAGCTGCGAAAGGGCACTCCTTAGCATTTTCCGTCGCTTTGCAAATGCCTGATCGATAACTAAGAAGGTTGCCTCTTTTTCGGTTTGACTACCAAGTGGTTTGTGTCGATCAAAGCGAACAAGGGATGAATCAACATTAGGCACTGGCCAAAACACTGATCTACTCACTGTTCCAGCTAATTTAAGAGTTGCCCACCAATTAGCCTTGACCGTTGGTGATCCATAATCTTTGTTATTTGCTGAGGCCGCTAGTCGATCTGCAACCTCGCTTTGCACCATCACAACCCCTCTAGTAATTGATGGGAAATTTTCTAACACATTTAACAAAACTGGTACTGAAACGTTATAAGGAAGATTTGCAACTAATACTGTTGGCTCAATTGGTAGCTCAGTAACCACCATAGCGTCCTGATTTATAACGATTAAATTATCACTATTAAACCCACGATCTTTAGTTGTTATTGGCAACTGATTGGCTAGTCGGTCATCAATTTCAATTGCGATTACCTGTTTAGCTTCATCTAAAAGCGCTAATGTTAAAGATCCTAAACCTGGCCCAATTTCTAAAGCAACATCAGATGAGTTAACTTCGGCTAACTTAACTATTTTTCGACAAGTATTAGCATCTACTACAAAATTTTGCCCTAATTTTTTTGTCGGTTTCAGATTAAGTGCTTGGGCTAAAGATCTAATCTCAACTGCACCTAATAGATTTGTCATTTAAAACTTTCCAAAGATCCGCTCGGAGTTTTCAGAGATTGCAGCAGCTAAATAATCAGCTGATATACCTCTAACATCTGCAATAACTCTTAAAGTGTTTGGAATTTGTGCTGGGGTATTTAAAGCACCGCGATTTGGCATCGGGCAAAGAAATGGTGAATCTGTCTCAACCAGCATTAACTCAATTGGTATAAATTCTGCTGCTTGTCTTAATTCTGGTGCGTTTTTAAATGTAACTGTGCCAGCAAAGGAGAGAAAATACCCATTTGATACACACTCTTTAGCCATATCAAGATCTCCTGAAAAGCAGTGGAAGATAGTTTTTTCTGGTGCTTGTTCTTCCATTAATAAATCAAGTACTGCTCTATGTGCATCCCGATCATGAATTACTAAAGCTTTGTTATTCTCTTTGGCAATCTTTATATGACGGCGAAATGAGTACTTTTGTTTCTCTTGTAGCTCTGGAGGAGTTCTAAAAAAATCTAATCCGGTTTCACCAATTGCTCGAACTCGAGGATTCTTAGCTAACTCTTGAATTATTTGTAAATCTTTCTCTAAATCATCAACAATAGGTGCTTCATTTGGATGAAGTGCTACCGCAGCCAAAACTCTTCCTACAAAAGCTTCAGCACACTTGACCGACCAAATAGATTGCTCTGCTGAATATCCAACCTGAACAACTCGATCTATTCCAACGCTAGCAGCTTCATCTAAAGTTTCTTTTAGAAGTGGTGAATCTGGCTCGCTATTGTGAATTAACTCGAGGTGGGCATGTGAATCAACAGTTTTACTATTAAGTGGAGTTGGAAGTGGACCAGGCTTTCTATCTAGATCGCGATTATGACGATCTGCCATAAATTATTTAGCCTCTTCTAATCTTGGAAATAGAACCTCAGTTTTAGTAACTGTGCTTCCGGCAGGTAGTTGTCCCCAGTTTGCAACTTCAGAAATTTTTTGAGACTTAATATCCCCAATTGACTTATCTGCACCAAGACTGCGCCAAAGTTTTTCAGTTACCTCTGGCATTACTGGATGCAATAAAACAGCAAGAGCTCGAAGTGATTCAGCAGTGTTATATAAAATCTCCGCCAGCTCAGCATTATTTGCTGAATCTTTAGCAACTACCCAAGGCTGTTTTTCAGTGACATAGCCATTTACTCGCTTACAAAAATCCATGATTGCATTTATTCCACCTTGAAAATCAAGTGCACAAATTCTTTCATCAGCAATCTTTACGGTTTCGGAAAGTAGCTGTGCTAAGCCTTTATCTGTAGCAACTGCTGGCACTTTGTTATCACAATACTTTTCAACCATAGCGATTAATCTAGATGCTAAATTTCCAAAGTCATTAGCTAGTTCACTGGTGTATCTAGCAGCCATATCCTCCCAAGAAAATGACCCGTCGGTTCCAAATGGAATTGCTCTTAAAAAGTAATATCGAAATGCATCTACACCAAAATCTTTAGTGATATCACTTGGTGCTATACCGGTTAACTTACTTTTAGACATTTTCTCGCCACCAACAAGTAGCCAGCCATGAGCGAAAACTTTCTTTGGAACTGGAACTCCTGCTGCCATTAACATTGCTGGCCAGATAACCGCATGAAAACGTAAAATATCTTTTCCAACTAAGTGCACATCGGCTGGCCAAGTCTTTTTAAACTTTTCTCCACCTTCAGATGCAGGATCATCTCCAAGTCCAACTGCAGTTGCATAATTTAATAATGCATCAAACCAAACATAAATTACTTGTTTTGTATCCCAGGGAACTGGTATTCCCCAATCAAATGTCGATCTAGAAATAGATAAGTCACGAACTTCACCTTCAAGGAATGAAATAACTTCATTTCTAGCACTTGCGGGCTCACAAGCACTTGGGTTATTTTTGTAATGGTCTAACAGTGGCTGACGAAAAGCTGAAAGTTTAAAGAACCAATTATCTTCACTAAGCATCTCTACTGGCTTGGAATGTATCTTGCACTTACCTTCGATTAAATCACCAGGTAGTTTAAATTCTTCACATCCAATGCAGTATGGGCCTTCAAATTTTCCTGCATAGATATGGCCAGCATCCTTAAGTCCTTGTAAAAATTTTTGCACACGCTGTGTATGTCGTTTTTCAGTTGTTCTAATAAAGTCATCATTTGCAATATTTAAATCTTTCCAAACAGGCTTCCATGCAGCTTCTACTAAATTGTCACACCAATCCTGTGGAGCAGTGTTATTACTTTCTGCAGTGTTTAAGACTTTTTGCCCATGCTCATCTGTTCCAGTAAGAAACCAAACTGATTCACCACGTTGTCTATGCCAACGGGTTAAAACATCACCTGCCACAGTTGTATAGGCATGGCCAATATGAGGCGCATCATTTACATAGTAAATAGGTGTAGTTAGATAAAAAGATTTATCAGCCATGATCAGATCTTATCGCCACTCTTATGGGCCACCATTGCATCAAAAACCACCCGTTTAGATACTTTATTTGCCTTTGCAACCTGAGCAATTGCTTCTTTACGGCTCTCGCCAGCCTCTTCTTGCTTAATAACTAACTTAACTAAATCCTCAACTGAAAATTGTCTAGTTCCAGGATTAAACCCTTCAACTACAACAGTAATCTCACCAAGAATATCTTTTGACTTTGCCCAATCAATTAATTCAGAAATACTACCGCGCACAACTTCTTCATAATGTTTACTCATCTCACGACAGACTGCAGCATCACGATCTGAGCCAAATGCGGTTTGAGCATCTTCTAGGGATTCAGTAATTCTGTGTGGTGCTTCAAAGAAAATAATAGTTCGCTCTTCAGTTGCTAAATCTTTAAACCAATTACTTCTGGCGCCTTTTGTTCTAGGTGGAAATCCTTCAAAACAGAAACGATCAGTTGGTAAGCCAGATAGCAAGAGCGCAGTTGTAACAGCACTTGGACCCGGTAGTACCTTAACTTGAACATTGGAAGTTAAAGCTGCTCTAATCAATCTGTAACCTGGATCTGAAATACCAGGTGCCCCAGCATCTGTTACAACTAGAACATCTTTGTTTGAATTAAGTAATAAGGTTAGTTCGTCAATTCTTTCACTTTCATTACCCTCAAAAAAAGAAATTACTTTTGCATTATGCCTAATGTTTAACTCTTGGCAGAGCCTGGAAAATTTTCGTGAATCTTCTGCTGCAATAATTTTTGCCTCTGTGATTGCCTGTATCAGGTGGGCAGATGCATCGCGCACATCCCCGATAGGTAGGCAGGCCAAAATTAACATCTGACAATTCTCTCAGGTTATTTTCGAAGTTGCTTTCAGTAGGTCCTAGGCTGTTCCCATGAGTATGGATCGACTCCTTCGCGCATGGCCGATTGCTGCAATACTGACTTTTGCTCTATCGATAAGGCTCTGGCGGCTTAGTTTGCCTACTGGATATATTTTTGATGAAGTTTATTACGCTAAAAATGCTAACTCACTGCTTTCATCAGCTGTTGAGTTAGATGCACAAGGCCAAGCAGAATTTGTAGTTCATCCTCCTTTTGGTAAGTGGCTAATTGCAATTGGAATTAGGTTTTTTGGTAACGAAGAATTTGGGTGGCGATTTGCTTCTGCAATTTTTGGAACACTTTCAATTCTATTAATTTATTTAATAGTTAAGAAACTTTTTAACTCCGAGTTTTTAAGTATTACTGCAGCACTACTTATGGCTTTTGATGGATTAAATCTTGTGATGTCAAGAGTTGCTTTATTAGACATTTTTCTTATGTTTTTTATTTTACTCTCTATTTACTTCTTAATTACAAATAATCTCTGGTTGAGTGGATCTGCAATTGGTTTAGCCATATCAATTAAGTGGAGCGCAGCTTTCTTGATTCCTCTAGTCATACTATTTGTAGTTATTTATAACAAAGTTACTTTTAGAAACTTATATAAAGTAGTAAGTCAGTTCACGCTATTGCCAATTTCAATATATTTTGCCTCATGGAGCGGCTGGATATTTAGCAGCCAGGGTTGGGCCAGGCAATCTGAATCTAATGTCTTTGCCTCACTTTGGAACTACCACTTACAAATTTTAGATTTTCACCAAGGCCTAGATGATAAACATGCTTACCAGGCAAATCCATGGAGCTGGTTGGTTCTTGGAAGACCAACCTCATTTTATTATGAAAGCCCTAGTGATTGTGGTGCAGAAAAGTGTGCACAGGAAATCTTGGCTATTGGGACACCGTTACTTTGGTGGATAAGTATTTTTGCAGTTGCGATTACTTTTGGATTTTTAGTGACCAAATTAGAACGGGCAGCAGCAATAATTTTACTTGGATTTGCAGGCACTTATCTGCCTTGGTTCTTTATCCAAAGCAGAACAACATTCTATTTTTATTCAATTAGTATTCTTCCGTTTTTAATACTTGCACTTATTTATTGCTTTAATCAGCTATTAAATATTGCGAATTACAAGAAATATATTATTTCCTTTGTCATATTAGTGGCTATAAACTTCATCTACTTTTTACCAATTTATCTAGGAATTAGTATTCCTTATTCGCAATGGCTATCTAGAATGTGGTTTGAAAGCTGGATCTAACTACTCGTTTACTGCTCTATCCTCTTCAATTATTTCAGGCATTAGAGACTGATCAAACAAATCATCATCGCGACCGGATAACGCCCTAACTCTTTCTTGCTCTGCACTCCACTGGCCTGTAGTTGTTAGATCAATAATTCGTTTACTTGGTATTGCTTTTGGTGCAGTCGTATAAACCGGCTTAGGTACTTTAGTTGGCTGCCAACCTTTACGATCTTTTGGCACAACTATTACGCCAGTTATCTCTGGTCGCTCCGAGAACGGCACCCAATGCTCTGTTGATACTTTTTCTTTCTTTATTTCCGTATTATCTATAGAAGGTATTTTAGTATTTGTTATCTTTTCAAGTGCTGCCAATCTTCTAGCTCGTAATTGTGATGCAACAACTTGTTTTCGAACATTTATAACATAGATAAGTATTGCTGTCAGCGGGATCATTGTTGTGCTAAATGCTAATAATCCTAGTGCTGCAAAAATATTTGATAAAAAGTAAATAGAAAATAGTGAACTAAAAATTAATCTTCGCCGAAGAAATATCTTATTCTTCTCTTCAATTTTAACTTCATGCTTAATATTTTTATTATTTTCAGCAACTACCTGCATTGCATTTTTGTATCGTTCAATTGCTTTTCCTGAGGTATCTTCATGTCTACTTATCCATTGCGGCAAGAAATAGGCAGCCCACATGCCAATAATGACTAGGTAGATAAATCCTGAACCCATAAAGGACAACAATAAATGTCAGGTTGAGGATTTTATGGCAATTAGGTGGGTATGTCCTATTTATATTTATTTAACTTCTGGGTTCTCTCTAACAAAAGTTATGTGATCTCGCCAGTCACCTGCAATATGGAGATACTTATTACGAGAGCCCTCTAATAAATATCCAGCTTTTAATGCAACCTTTTTGGATGGTTCATTCTCAGGTCGTAAATTAATCTCAATACGGTGAAGCTTTAGTTGTTCAAACCCAAATTTAGTAAGTAACTTAACGGCTCTGGTTGTATACCCTCTATTTGAATATCTCTGATCAATCCAATAACCAATATGCGCGCCTCGCATAGCGCCAAAAATGATTCCACCTAATGTGATCTGACCTATTAGTTTTAAGTTTTTATCCTCTTTTAACCAAATCCCTAAAGAAACTGATCGCATAGCTCTCATTTCCTTGTTTAGTTGCATAACCATTCCATAATAAGAAGGGAGTGGAGATTTACGGTCTATTAATGGCCTAGTTGCCTCCCAAGGTGATAACCACTCTTGGTTTATTGCTCTAACTTCATCCCACTTACTCTTATCTCTAAATTTTATTGGCTTTAGCAATAACTCGTGGTCAATTAAAGTTTTCAAATTTTCCTAATCAATCATAATAATATTTACTAAATCACCAGAACTTACTTTTTTATCCTTTTCTCCTAAAGTTATTAAGCAATCTGCTAGCGAAAGTGTTGCAATAGATCCCTGATTTTCTAGAGGTTCAACACTGCCATCATCTTTTAATCTACCTCGAATATAGTTGGCTTTATCTGCTTCAATATTTACTGATTTACTTAGCTTAGCTTTTTTACTTGGTCTTTTTATCTCATTATTTGCGAGCATTTTTAATATCATTGGGCGAATAAAAATTTCAGCAGATAGATAATTACCAATATGATCACCGGGTAAAGTAACTATCGGAGTCTTATCTGGGCCAATAGTTCCATAACTATGTTTACCGCTCTCGGCTAAATTAGGAATTACAGTAGTTATATCCCCTAGTTGTGATAAAACTGAATTTATCAATTCAAAGGATTCATCTTGGGATTCACCACTTATTACAATCAAATCAGCCCGTACTAATTGATCTTCAATAATTAATTTAAGCTCTTCGCTTGTTTCAGGAATTGTATGAACTCGAAATGCATGAGCCCCAGCCTCGCGAACAAAGGTAGTTAAAAACCAGGAGTTACTTTCAAATTCATCATCTTCATCTGCCAACTTACTTCCGGGCTCTACTAAATCATCACCTGCACTTATTATTACAACTCGTGGGTGCGGTCGAGCAGGTAGGTGATCTAACCCAAGGGAGGCAGCTAGGGCAATCTGAGTTGAATTAATTTTGGCGCCACTTTTAATAACTACCTTCTCATCAAGTAGTAGATCACTGGCCATAGTTGCCCCGTGTGCATCCAAAAGTGGTAGATCTAATGGTGCAAGTGGTGCGGCTAGTTCGAGTAAGCGTTCATACATCTGCGCAACAGGCACGGTCTGATCCATACCTAAACCCTACTTTGCCATGAGTATAAATTAAGGTAAGGGCCATGGTGATTAGAGAAAATAAATCGCAACTGCGCAATAGGTTTCGTAAAGAGCGTGTAGATAGATTTACTGAAGATAGTTGGATTCATATCATTTCAGCTAATGAAATTCAGGGCGCAAAAAATATTGCCACTTACCTCTCATATGGGTATGAACCTAAGACTGGTGATATAAATACTGCGCTGCTTGAATTAGGTAAAAACCTTTACCTGCCCAGATTGAAAGAAAATAGCGATATTGAATGGGTAATTTGGGATGGTTCACAAGAATCTTTAAGAATGAATGGAAAAATACAAGAGCCGACTGGTGCTGCAGAAGAAAATACCAACTTTGAAGTAATCATTGTTCCTGCCCTTCATATTGATAGGCAGGGAAACCGATTAGGCCAAGGCGGTGGATCTTATGATCGAGTCTTGGAAAAAAGTAAGGCCTGGAAGATCGCATTACTGCACCACGGTGAAATTACTAATGAACCGCTACCACTTGAACCGCACGATCAAAAGGTTAGCGCTGCAGCTACCCCTGAAATTATTGTTCGGTTTTAAATACTTAAATTATCTAAGTTTCTAGCCATAACAATTCTTTGAATTTGATTTGTACCTTCATAAATCTGAGTTAATTTAGCATCCCGCATCATTCTTTCAACTGGGTAATCGCTCACATACCCATATCCGCCCAGAATTTGAACTGCGTCGGTTGTTACTTTCATAGCAACATCAGTTGCAAAACATTTACTAGCAGCAGAGAAAAAGGTTAAATCACTCTCGCCTCTTTCGCTTTTTACCGCAGCAGCGTATGTTAATTGGCGAGCTGCTTCAATTTGCATAGCCATATCAGCAAGCATGAATTGAATTGCTTGAAAATCAAATATTGGCTTTCCAAATTGTTGGCGTTCATGTGAGTACTTTTTAGCAACATCAAATGCACCTTGAGCAATTCCTAGGGCTTGAGCTGCAATGGTAATTCGGGTGTGATCTAAAGTTCTCATTGCAAGTGAGAATCCAGTACCGACCTCACCAAGTCTGCGATCGTCACTAATTTTTACATTATCAAAATAAACTTCTCTAGTTGGTGAACCTCTAAAGCCCATCTTCTTCTCATGAGCTCCAAATGAAACTCCAACATCGGATTTTTCAACGATAAATGCAGAAATACCTTTTGCACCCTTACTTGGATCAGTACTAGCTAAGACGGTGTAGAACTCAGATACTCCAGCATTTGAAATCCACTTTTTACTTCCAGATAAAATCCAATCATTTCCCTCTTTTACCGCTTTTGTCTTCATCGCTGCAGCATCTGAACCAGCCTCTGATTCAGATAAACAATATGAAAATCCCTTACCTGATGCTAATTGAGTTAAATACTTCTTTTTCTGTTCATTATTTCCAGCAATCATTAATGGCACTGAACCTAATTTGTTTACTGCAGGAATTAATGATGATGAACCACAAACTCTAGCTACCTCTTCAATAATTATTACTGCCGCCAACGCATCTGCACCTTGTCCACCAAATTCTGTTGGAACATGAGCTGCTGCTAAACCAGCAGATTGCAAAGCATCAGCTGCTTCTTGCGGGTAACGTGATTTCTCATCAACATCTTGAGCATGAGGTGCAATTTTCTTTGCCGAAAGTGCGGCAACGCTTTCTCTTAGATCCTGATACTCCTGACCAAATAATGCAGGCATATCTGAGTTAGTCGACATGGGATAATTCTATTCTCTTAAGTCTTTTTTATTTAACTCAGACAAATACCTGTTGTATTGAGCCAGTTCATCATCTTCACCCATAGCCGCAGCGCGATCAGAGGCTCGATCTATCCGATTAGCCTCCTTTTTATCTGCTCGACTCCACTGAATAAATGTGGCTAGTAACGCAAGGAGAATAGGTATCTCACCCATTGCCCAGCCAATTGATCCACCTAATTTTTGATCAGCCAATAAATCAGTTGCCCAAGGTCGCTCAAGCTGGGCAAAGTAGCCACCATCAATCAAAGTTGAAGCAGACATAATCGAAATTGAAAAGAATGCATGAATACTCATTGCTGCAAAAATTATTATTATCTTAACTAAATAAGGAACTTTTTGTGGCATTGGATCAATTCCAATAAGAATCTGGAAAAACAATATTCCAGCAAGTAGGAAATGTATTGACATAACAAAGTGACCAGTATGGCCTTGCATTAAGTTGCCAAAAAGTGGCGTGAAGTAAAGTGCAAATAACGAACCATCAAATATTGCTAGTGCAACTATTGGGTTTGTATAAAATCTACCAAGTTTTGAATGCAGTAATGCGATAAATGAGCCTCTAACTCCTCGCTCTTGAGTATCTCGGCCAATTGGTAGCGTCCTAAGCGCTAAAGTAATTGGTGCCCCTAAAACTATTCCGATAGGTGCAATCATTCCAATTACCATATGCGCGGACATATGTGCTGAGAATGAAAAGTGTGAGTACAAACCTAAACCACCGCTAGTTGCAAAATCGACAGCACTAATTCCAGCTGCAAATGCAAGTGTCCTACCAATTGGCCACTTAACGCCACGTCTACTTAAAATGATTACACCCTTTATATACAAGGCAACTACAAAAATTAACAATCCAAGCATTAGCCCATCGATCTCGTAAGAGAATAAGATTCTAGAAAGCGTTGGCTCTGGTGGCAGTTCGATTCCAGTTACTAATAATCCAGGTGTTAAAACTATTTCTCTTTCAGGTGGTGAAATTGTTGAAAGCCAACTTCCAACAAAAATTGTTCCAAACATAATGGCTATTTCTGCTGTGATTAATCTAAAAACAGATGGTAGATCTGAGGCAATGATCCATCGCCTATGAATTGCACCAAACCCAATAAGAATTACCGTTAAAAAAATCTTTAAAATAGTGACTGCGCCATACTTGCTCTGCCAGGCTGAAAAACTATCTAATCTTGTAAATGCAGTTGCAGCACCACTTAGTGCAACAGCAATTGCACTCCAGAGTGCAATCTCACTGAATCTTGGTAGTGCAATGATCTTCTGTTCTTTACTTAATTGGGTTAGCCCGAAAAGGCCTCCTACCCAAAAACTAATTGCAATTACATGGATAACTAGTGCTCCAATTGCAAGACCATGATTTCCTGATGCACTGCCATGGCTTTGGAAAACTGGAGAGATTAATGATCCAAGTGCAATCAATATCGCTAGGTATGAAATGATAATTTTTCGTAGTGGAAGTACTAAAAGAAGTAAAATTCCAGCGAATTGGATTAGATAGCTTTTCCCAATTGATGTTTGAGTTAAATACGATCTGACAACTGTTAAATCAAAGGAAGTAAATAAGGGTTGTTCTAGTAGATAAGCTATTTGAATTAATATAAAAAGTACGAGAGAGACAAACCAAAAAATAAGAAATAATTTAATTTTTTTAATTAATCCTAAGTTACTTACTGCCCCCTTTATATCTTTATCTAAAAAAGCAATAGCTATCAGTAAACCTATACTTAGAACTCCAAGTAATTGAACTAAGCCTTTTGATAAGGGCGCAAGTACTTCTATCATTTAGAAATTTACTTTAAAAATTTCTTACTTGTGCTTGGATTTTTTCTTTGTACTTTAGGTTTGCTTGGTGTGTTAAAAGTTTGTTTTGCATACCTGGATAAAAAGACTAGAACTATGAAAGCAAATATCAATAAACCAACTACAAATAAATCTGTAAGGCGGTTGGGATTATTTGTTGAAAGTGGATCTTCGCTAACAGTTGGCTCTGGTGTTGCCATAGTTACTTCACCCGGTGAGTTATAGATAAATGTAAATGTTCCAGAGGCTGATTCTTCATCTATCACCATTAATGAATATGAGACGGTATAAGTTCCAGATGTCTCTAATGGTTTTAGCCCTACTAATAAAACTGAACCTTGTACTTGAACTGAACCATCATCTACTCGAACGCCACTTGGATTGGTAACCTCTATTGAGTTGGCACCTTCTACTAAATCAGAATTAGCTTTTATTGAAACTGCGCTAGGTGAGATACTTAAAATCGATCCGGCAGTTGGGGATGTAGAAACAATAGAAGTCGCTGCAGCAATATTTGTTCCAAGAAATATGAACATAGACAAGCTAATTACCTGAACTAAGCGCTTCATAGGTCTAATAACCTTTCTGGTTAGCCCTTATCTTCCCACTTGCTTAAGATTATCCCCTATGCCTACCTATGAATACCTGTGTAATAAATGTGAACACGCATTTGAGGTGGTTCAATCATTTACCGATCCAGCCATTGAGCAATGCCCTAAATGCCAAGGAGGCGTTCGTAAGGTTTATAACAATGTTGGAGTCGTTTTTAAGGGTAGTGGATTTTATAAAACTGATTCAAGATCTTCCACGCCTAGTAAAACTGAGAGTAAGCCAGAAGCCAAAACTGAAACTAAATCTGAGAATAAAACAAATAAACCTGACTAAAAGTGGTGCGGAGGCTTTTCAGCTGTAATTTCTGCATCCCGATTCACATCTATTTCTAGATCGATTTCATCACTGGTTATTTTAGGTAAGAGGTGACTAACTTCACCGGTATTCTTCTTAACTGGAGTACTGTTATTTTGAGAATCTTGTTGATCATTCATTAGAATATAATTCTACTCTAAATCCGAATTAATTAGTAATTAAGGAACAAATGTTTGAAAAATTAGGTACATTGATTGTAAATCGAAAGAAATTTATTTTTTCATTATTTATTGCCTTGATATTGGCAGCTGGTGCAATTGGCTCATCTGTATTCGGAAAATTAGATAGCGGTGGGTACTCAGACCCAAAGAGTGATTCAGCAAAAGTATTTGAATACTTAACTGATGTGTTTAAAGTTAAAGACCCAGCAGTAGTTTTAGTTGTTGAGACAAAAGATGGTGTTATCTCACCTACCTCCTCAGCATCAGCTATAAAACTTGAGGGGCAAATAAAGACCGAACCTGGCGTTGAGTCCACACTTTCATTTTGGAGCTCAGGTGGAGCCCCATCATTAAAAAGTAGTGATGGAAATTCTGCATTTCTTTTTATCTATAGCGACAGTATTGAATGGGATGGTGTTCAGGACTTAGGTAAAAGAATGCAAGCAAAATATGAAGGTAACTATGAGAGCTTAAAAGTTTACGCAAGCGGTACTGGTGTTTTTGCCCATGCGATAAATACTAAAATTGCAGATGATCTGAAGATATCTGAAATCATCTCAATACCACTTACTTTCATATTCTTAATTTTCGTTTTTGGCAGTCTAGTTGCAAGTGCTATGCCATTACTTGTAGGAGTCTCAGCAATTTTAGGTTCACTATTAATTATGTACTTACTTACTTTATTTACTGGCGTGAGTATTTTTGCATTAAACCTAATCACTGGCTTAGGACTGGGACTTGGTATTGATTATTCACTTCTGATAGTTAACCGCTTTAGGGAAGAGCTACACGCTGGTAAATCAGTTGATGAGGCGATTCGTAAAACGGTAAGTACTGCTGGTAAAACTGTTTTTTATTCTGGTCTAACAATTGTTATTACATTGGCCTCGCTAATGCTGTTTCCTTTGATGTTCCTAAAATCATTTGGATATGCAGGTGTAACGGTTGTGATCATGGCAGTACTTGGCTCATTGGTCGCACTTCCAGCACTACTTGCCATACTGGGAACGCGAATTAATAAAGCTGTTGTTAGAAAGGGTGCAATTGCGCCAAAGGAAGATGGAAGATGGGCACAAACTGCAAGATTTGTTATGAGAAGGCCAGTAGCAGTTGTAACACTTTCTTTAATCCTATTAACAATATTAGCTGCGCCTATTAAAGATATTGTCTTTACTCAAGTTGATTCAAGAGTTTTGCCAGCAAGTAACCCGGCTGCTGCTGCATCCAAGATAATTTCAGAACGTTTTCCAGGCCAAGAAGGTAATCCGATTGAAATCGTAATTCCAAAGGGTGCAACGATGGGCACTCAGATAAATCAATACACCGCAGAAATAGCAAAAGTTGATGGTGTAGTGCGAATTGGACAGTCTCAAGTTTTTGGAGATGATGTTCGAGTTATTGCAATTCATTCAATGGGGCCAAGAACGCCAGATGCTGAGCGATTAATCCAAGATATTAGGAAATTACCAGCTCCGCAAGGCACATTAATTGGAGGAGTAGCCGCAGATTATGCTGATACTCAAAACGGAATTGCTCGAACAATGCCATGGGCATTGTTATGGATCACTCTTGGCGTATTGATCCTTTTGTTCGTCTTTACTGGATCAATAATTCTGCCAATAAAAGCGGTAATTCTAAATGTTTTATCCCTGGGAGCAACACTTGGTGTGATCACATGGATATTTGTTGATGGAAATCTAAGGTGGCTTGTTGGAGACTTTACCGTTATAAATGCAGTTGATACTGGATCAATTATTTTAGTTGCAGTTGTAGCATTTGGTTTGTCAATGGATTACGAGCTATTCCTGTTATCGAGAATTAAGGAAGAGCACGATGCTGGTAAATCAAATATTGAATCTGTAGCAATTGGATTACAGCGATCAGCTCGCATAATTACTGCAGCAGCAGGATTGCTGGCAATAGTGTTTGCCTCCTTTGTTCTAAGTGGTGTTACTTCTATAAAAATGTTGGGTTTTGGTGTGGCATTCGCAATTATTCTAGATGCGACCTTAGTACGAGGTTTGTTAGTTCCTGCCCTGATGCGATTATTTGGTGAAAGAAATTGGTGGGCGCCTAAATCAATGAAGAAATTTACAATATCTCATTAAATCAATTAAGATTTGATATGAAGTTAATTGCAACTCTTCAGTGTCAAGATCAGCCGGGAATCGTTAATGCGATGACTTCGGCAATTCTAGATTGCTCTGGCAATATTATAGAGAATCAACAATTTACAGATCCGATTACAAATCTATTTGTTATGAGAACAAAATTTGATACTAATAAGCTAGTTGGAGATGCCAAAGAGATTATCGAAAGTAAAATGAAAAAGTTTAAACCTGAAATTTCAATCAGGGAGAGCACAAAGAAAAAGAAGGCCCTGGTTTTAGTATCAAAAGAGAGCCACTGCTTACGTGATCTTCTATATTTAATGGAGTTAGGTGAATTACCGATTGAAATTCCACTAGTTATTTCAAATCATGAGGAATTAAAACCACTCGTAGAATCTCATGGAATAAGTTTTAAGTTGATTGATAACAAAGATGAGAGATCAATACAAGATGGGATTAAAGAGTTTGATATTGATTTTGTGGTTCTAGCTAGATATATGCAAATACTTTCACCTTCATTGTGTGAGCAGATGGATGGCAGAATTATTAATATCCACCACTCGTTTTTACCTGGATTTAAAGGTGCCAAGCCATATCACCAGGCTTATCAAAAAGGGGTAAAGATCATTGGTGCTACTGCGCATTTTGTTACTAAAGAGTTAGATGAGGGTCCAATAATTGAGCAGGATGTAACTAATGTAAATCATGCAACCTCACCAGATGAGTTAGTAGCAATTGGTAGAGATATAGAACGAAGAGTTCTTTCAAAAGCAGTTAAATTGTTTGCTGAAGATAGAATTTTTCAAGCAGAAAATAGAACAATAGTTTTTAACTAATTATTTGCGTCCCCGGCGGGAGTTGAACCTGCGACCTACCGCTTAGGAGGCGGTTGCTCTATCCACTGAGCTACGGGGACAATATTAAATTTTATAAAGTAAAAAGTTACCTTAATTGTAAGTTAATACATTAATAATTGATAACTAATCGTAATTTGTGCGTAATTTGTCTTTAAATTAACGCTGCGATAGACTAACAATAATTCGTTTGGAGTTGAATGTCATGAAGGCCCTAGTTATAGGTGCCGGTGGAGTTGGTAGGGCGATAGCTAATATCGCATCACGTAGATCATTTATCGAATCAATGGTGATTGCCGACCGCACACTTGCAAGAGCTGAAGAGGCTGTAGCGCGCGTGAAAGATCCTCGTTTTTCTGCTGCGATGGTAAATGCTGCCGAGCTTGAAGATGTTAGAGAATTAATCCGAAAAGCTGACCCAGATGTAGTAATTAACGCTGTGGATCCTAGATTTGTAATGCCGATCTTTTTAGCTTGTGAAATTGAGAATACAAATTATGTTGATATGGCAATGTCATTATCACGTAAACACCCACACTATCCATATACCGAAACTGGAGTTAAGTTAGGTGATGAACAGTTTGCTAGAGATTTTAACTGGGATGAAAGAAAAATCTTTGCTCTTATTGGAATGGGCGTAGAGCCTGGAATGAGTGATGTTTTTGCTAAGTATGCAAGTGAGCACCTATTCAGTCGTATCGATTCTTGCACGATTTTGGATGGTTCAAATTTAAGAGTTGAAGGTTATGACTTTGCCCCATCTTTTTCTATTTGGACAACAATTGAGGAGTGCTTAAACCCACCTCTAGTTTGGGAGGATGGCCGTGGTTGGTATACGACCACTCCATTTTCAGAGCTTGAAATCTTTGATTTCCCAGAGGGTATTGGTCCAGTTGAGTGTGTAAATGTTGAGCACGAAGAGGTTGTTTTAATTCCTCAAAAAATTGATGCCAAAAAAGTTAACTTTAAGTATGGCTTGGGTGCTGAATTCATTACAATTTTAAAGACAATTAATATGTTAGGAATGGATAGAAAAGAAACTGTTGAGGTTCAAGGAGTTTCTGTTTCGCCCCGTGATCTACTAACTGCTTCCCTTCCAGATCCTGGAACACTTGGTGAGCGTATGCGTGGAAAAACCTGTGCGGGAGCACTAGTTAAGGGATTAGATAAAGAAGGTAATCCAAAAGCTGTTTACATCTACAACGTTGTTGATAACGCCTGGTCTATGAAGGAGTTTGGTGACCAAGCTGTGGTTTGGCAAACTGCAATTAATCCAGTTATCGCACTTGAGTTAGTTCATAAAGGAATTTGGAAGCCGCTAGGAGTTAATGGACCGGAGTGGTTTGAATCAAAACCATTTTTAGATTTGCTTGAAGAGTATGGAACCTCATGGCATATTCGAGATGAGGATGCTTCAGGGATTGTGAAGTAATGGCAACTGCCCTTGTTACCGGAGCAACTGCAGGTATTGGCGCTGCGTATACAGAATTACTGGCAAAGGCAGGATTTGATCTAGTTTTAGTAGCAAGAGATCTACCTAGATTAAATACTTTTGCAAATAAGCTAAAAAAGTCATATAAAATTAAGGTTGAGACGATAAAAGCCGATTTAACTAAGCCCGTTCAACTTGCAAAAGTAGAAAAGCGTCTAGCCAATGCATCTAAGCCAATTGAAGTTTTAATCAATAATGCAGGCTTTGGCATAAAAGATAGTTTTTTAGATTCTGATCTTAAGCGAGAGCAAGAGCTCTTAGATGTCTTAGTAACTGCCCCTATGAGACTTACCCATGCGGTACTTCCGCTTATGGTTAAGAGAAATAGTGGAGTAATTGTAAATGTAAGCAGTATTGCTAGTTGGATTGCCGGTGGCACATATAGCTCAGCTAAATCTTATTTAACAGTTTTTTCAGAGTACTTAAATAATGAATTAAAGGGTACAAAAGTTAAAGTATCAGCCCTTTGCCCTGGCTTTACCAGAACTGAGTTTCATCAGCGAGGTAAAATGCGCATGACTGGATTACCAAATTTTATGTGGTTAGATGCTAATAAGTTAGTAGCAAAATCTTGGAGTGATGCTCAAAAAAATAAGGCTGTTTCAGTTCCAGGATTTCAGTATAAAACTTTAGCAATTATTGCTCAATATGCACCAAGACCAATAGTTAGAAAAATTGGAATTAGTGTAAGAAAAAAGCAGAGATAGCTTTAATCTATCGTTAAAAGTTTGCTGTTAGCAGTAAATTTAATAGCTCTAAGATCAGTAGTTGCTGGTGGAACTTTCAACTTACCATTTAATAAAAACTCAGATCCATGTCCCGGTGGACTACATACCCAACCATTACCAGATTTTTTAACAGTAACAAAGGCGTGAGGGCAGGCAAGATTTATTACTGAAAATCCCTTGACTCCCTTTGAGGTTCTAACCACTGCAACCTTGCCGTGCTTTTTAATTGTTAGTTCCAATACTCCGCCAACTTGGGCTAATACTTTATTTGCAACTAAGTCAACAGTGGTTTTACCATTTTTTAGGGTTTTAACTCCAGTTGCTGCAACCGCTGGCATGGTAGCCATAGCGGCCAAGGCGGCACCACCGCAGATAAAGCTTCTTCTGGTGAGTGCGTCCACTTAAATTTTCCCGATCCCCTACTTTTAGCACTTGAATTATTTTAAAATTCAAAAGTGAATACCAGAAAAAGATACTCTATTTTAAAGTGGATTACTACCTTTCTACTTTTTTCCCACCTAATTTTAAGATTAGCCTTTCCTGACCCAAATGTTTTCATTGATTTAATACTTTTTAACCTAGTTGGCCTACTCGCCTCAGCTATTGCATTTAATGCCCCGGTATTAGCAGATAAATTCTCAGCAGTTGCAATGGGAAGTGCTGGCCTTATTTGGACCATTGGTTCGTTTTTATCTACCTGGGACTCTTTCTTTTCATCTCAAACACCTAAGTGGTTTTCTGAACTTTCTTATTCGATTTTCTATCCGTTGATTTTCTTTGCAGTAATTAGGGGCTTTACTCAAAGATTTAAAATCAAAGCACTCGAATTGTTAGATACCACCATCATTACCTTTGGATTAACTGGGGTATTAACTGCTTTCTTACTTAAACCAGCAATGGTTGGATTTGAAGGAAGTGCCTTTTCAGTTTTTGTATCGGTTCTCTACCCAGTCGGTGACATTGTGATTTTAGCAATTGCGCTCGTATACGCACTGCTTAGTCCCATTGGTATTAGATCCTTACTTCTTTGTAGTGGATTATTACTATTTTCATTATCGGATTTATTTTTTATCTGGTCCTCTTTAAATGCTACTTATTCATTTGGATCGATAACAGATGATGGCTGGATTGCTGGACTTCTACTCATCTCGCTCTCTTTATCTTATGACTCAGAGCAGAGTAAGTTTTCAGATAAAATTTCATCATATAGTGCCACTATTTCACTAATTGCAAGTAGTTGCTTACTTGGAATTGCAGCATTAAAACCTGGTTACTTTCCTAGCTTTATATTGCTACCTGGATTTATCACTATTGCACTAGCATTTATTAGAATGAGTTTTGCACTCTCTGAAGCTAATACTGCTGGTACTGAAAGAATTTTGGCACGAACTGATGAGTTAACTGGATTATCAAATAGAAGAAATTTTCTATCCGAACTTAATAAACTAGATTCTGGTTATATTTTTCTACTAGATCTAAACGGATTTAAAAGAATTAATGACACACATGGCCATGAGGCAGGTGATCAGTTACTAAAGCAGGTGGCGATTAGATTCGCTAGGGCACTACCCGCAAACGCCCAGATCGCAAGGTTAGGTGGAGATGAATTCGGCGTAATCGCCAAAATCTCTGAGCAAGAGGCAAGTGAATTAGCCTTGGCTATTCGAGCCACACTTAGTTACCCGATCTCACTTGCTCATCATCAAGAGAAAATCGATGTCAGTATTGGCTTTGCGCCAATTGCTGAAGCATCAGATGTGGCTGAGTCATTGCGGCGAGCAGATTCGGCGATGTATGAAGCTAAGCGAAATAAAAGTGGCTACCTGTTATGGCGTACTTGATAGGAAAAAAGTAGGTTAATCTTCACTGGCTAAAAGGTTTAGCGCAGAAAATGGAGGTCCTAATTGGCAGCACGTTTCCAAAATCGAGTTCTGGTTTTAGGTGCAGGTTCAGTATCGCAATGTGTACTACCACTTTTAATTGAGCATCTAGTAGATGCCAAACAGATCACGATAGCGGATATGCGTGATAACCGAGGACGAGTTTCAGATGCAATTGCAGCTGGAGCAACATATGTGCAAGATCAATTGACCCACGAAAATATGGATCAATTTTTATCAAAATACTTATCTGCAGGTGATTTTTTATTAGATTTAGCATGGAATATCGATGCAAATGCAATTGTTGGCTGGGCACATGATCATGGTGTTATTTATTTAAACACATCGATTGAAGAGTGGGATCCATACGCTGCAGGTGCAACTAGGAATCCAACTGAGCGAACACTTTACTGGCGCCATATGAAGCTTCGTAAACTTACTGATACTTGGGGTGGCAAAGGGCCAACTGCAATAGTTGAGCATGGTGCAAATCCTGGTCTAGTTTCACACTTAACTAAGAAAGCGCTATTTGATATTGCAACTAGGGCTATTAAAGATGGCAAAGCATTAGCTGGCGTAGAGGATGCGCTAACTGCTGAAAATTTCCCAACTCTTGCACAAAAATTAAATGTAAAAGTTATTCATATTGCAGAGCGAGATACTCAAATTTCTGATAAACCAAAGCAGGTTAATGAGTTTGTTAACACCTGGTCTGTTGAAGGTTTCTATGAAGAAGGAATAGCACCTGCTGAATTAGGTTGGGGAACACATGAGAAAACTCTGCCAATTAATGCTTATCAACATCCAGATGGTCCAAAAAATCAAATATGCATAGCCCAACCTGGTGCGAAAACTTGGGTTAGATCCTGGGTTCCTAATATGGAAACTACTGGCATGGTTATTAGACATGGTGAAGCTTTCACAATTAGTGATCACTTAACTGTTTGGAATGGCAGCAAAGCTGTTTATCGTCCAACAGTTCACTATGCCTACTGTCCAACAGATGCGGCAGTAGCTTCAATGCATGAGTTAGAGATGAAGCAATGGGATTTAACGCCAAATCAAAGAATTATGAATGAAGAGATTATTGATGGCGATGATCGCCTAGGAGTTTTGCTTATGGGACATCCATATAAATCTTGGTGGACTGGATCATTATTAAATATCCACGACTCTAGAAAACTAGTTCCAAAACAATCTGCAACTACAGTTCAGGTTGCTAGTGCAGTTTATGCCGCTGTTGCCTGGGCAATGGCTAATCCAAATGCTGGTTACTGTGTGCCAGATGATCTGCCATGGCGTGAAGTCTTAGCTTATGCAGAAAAGTATTGGGGCGGTTATCACTCAGAAGCATCTGACTGGGATCCACTAAAGCATCGTAATGATTTATTTAAAGGTTGGAATAATAGAATATATGATGAAGAAGATCCTTGGCAGTTTAGTAATTTCTTAGTTTAGTTATTTTGTTGGCGGTAGTGGCTTGCTTGCTTTGATCTCATCAAGGCGAGCAAGTGACTCCAATCTTTCAGTTGCATGATTAACAATAGGTTGCGGATAATCTTTTAAATACCCATCTAAAACATCCCAAGGTTCATGAATTTCAATTCCTTTTAAGTGTGCTAACTCTGGAACATATTTGCGAACATAATCTCCATTTTCATCAAATCTCTTTCCTTGTTCAACTGGATTAAAGACGCGATAGTAAGGAGAGGCATCTGTGCCACAGCCTGCAGTCCACTGCCAGCCATGGGCATTTGAAGCAACATCGTAATCAACTAGGTGCTCTCTAAAAAATCTTTCTCCTAGTTGCCACTCTAGATGTAAATCTTTAACTAAAAATGAAGCAACCACCATTCTAGTTCGATTATGCATCCACCCTTCGGCTAGCAATTGGCGCATCGCAGCATCAACAAATGGATATCCAGTATTTCCTTCACACCACGCTTTAAATTGTTTGCCTGGCTTGTCATATCTCATTTTTGCAAATTGAGGTGCGTAGTAATCAGTTTCAGTGTGCGGATTATTAAACAAAACATCGGCATAAAACTCTCGCCAAGCAATCTCTTTACGAAATACTTCATGCGCCTTGCTTTGGCCAAGTGGGGCAAGCAAAGTTCTAGGATGTATTTCACCCCAGGTTAGGTGCGCACTCATTTTGCTTGTGCCATCTATGCCAGCAAGATTTCTAGCTTCATCATAATTATCTAAACCATTTTTTTGGAAATGCTTGAATCTTTCATTTGCAGCTGCTTCACCTGCCTCAGTAATACTCACACCAGTTGGTACTTTCCAATCTGGGAACTGCCTTGAATCTGAGTCTGGTGTAACTGCAGTAATGCTTTTAGGTTTTTGCTCTGGCTTGCGCCATCCATGTGTTAGCCAAGCACGATAAAAGGGAGTGTAAACCCGATAAGGAGTTTGATCACTTGGTTTTAAAACCCTACCTGGTGCAACTGCATAAGCAGAGCCAGTTCTTACTAATTTAATTCCGCTTTTTTCAATTTCCACATCTTGCGCAGCACTAACTGGCTCATACTCGGCTGAAATATGAACAGATTGTGCGTTGTATTTTTCCTGCAGTTTTTTTAAAACATCAATTGGTTGTCCAGCAATAACTTGCAGTTTTTTATCTAGTGAAGCATCTAAATGTTGAAGAGATTGGGCTAAGTAAGCCAATCCATTACTTCCAGTACGTTCAATTAACTTAGAATCTATAATGAAAACTGGAACAATTTCATCACTTTCAGAAAGTGCTGCTACCAGCGCTGGGTGATCTGAAATTCTTAAGTCTCTTCGAAACCAAACGATCGATCTTGTACTCACAGGCCCATCTTATGAGTGAAGTGACTCTACGCTCTCATCCCAACCCTTAACATCCTTTGGCTTACGCGGACCGGGACCTACATAGCGGGCTGATGGTCTAATAATTCTGCCAGTGCGTTTTTGCTCCAAAATATGTGCTGACCAGCCAGCAGTTCTAGCTGCTGTAAACATTGAGGTAAACAAGTTTGCTGGCACTTGTGCAAAGTCCAAAACAATTGCTGCCCAGAACTCCACATTAGTTTCTAACACGCGATCTGGTTGGCGAGATTTTAACTCTGCCAGCGCAGCTTTTTCTAGCGCTAAAGCAACTTCATATCGTGGAGCATTTAACTCTTTGGCAGTTCTTCTTAATGTGCGAGCGCGTGGATCCTCTGCTCGATAAACTCGATGGCCAAATCCCATCAGTCGCTCACCTTTATCTAAAATCGATTTAACATAGCTTTCAGCATTTCCAGATTTTTCTACCGCTTCAATCATCGAAAGTACTCGAGCAGGTGCACCACCATGTAATGGTCCACTCATGGCACCAATTGCACCAGAGATAGAGGCAGCAACATCAGCACCAGTTGATGCAATTACTCGACCGGTAAATGTTGAGGCGTTCATGCCATGTTCTGCAGCTGATACAAAGTAGGCATCAATTGCTCGGATATGTACTGGATCTGGTTCACCGCGCCAGCGAATCATCATTCGCTCAACTACGGTGTGAGCTTTATCAATTTCTGATTGTGGAATTGCAGTTGCAATTGTTCCTCTGGCAGATTGGGCAACATAAGAAAGCACCATCACAGATACACGAGCTAGATTACTTCTAGCCTCTTCATCTGAAATATCAAGTAATGGTTTTAGGCCCCAAGCTGGAGTTAACATTGCAATTGCAGATTGCACATCTACACGCACATCTCCAGTATGAACTGGAATTAAAAATGGTTCAGCTGGAGGAAGTCCTGGGTTAAATTCATCATCTACTAATAATCCCCAAACATTTCCAAATGTGACTCGACCAACTAAGTCCTCAATATCAACGCCGCGATATCTAAGGGCACTACCTTCCTTATCGGGCTCGGCAATTTGAGATTCAAATGCAATTACGCCCTCAAGCCCTGGCTTAAAATCATCGGCCACTTCTATGCTCCCTTAGCTTTTAATCACTCTTTACAATGCTCGTATTGTGCTACCTAGGCGGTAATGCCACAAATCAGATCAGGATGGGGTTGGATAGCGTTATGACAAGTAGGCAAGATATTAGCGCTATGCGCCGCCAGTATGGCGAGGTGGGATTGGTAGAAAGTGATCTGCCAAGTGAGCCACTGGCTTTATTTAATACCTGGCTAGCAGATGCTGCAGCTAATGAGATTGTGGTGGAGGCAAATGCCATGGTCTTATCAACTATTTCTAATGATCTGCCAAGTAGTCGAACAGTTTTGTTAAAGGATTTAACCCAAGATGGATTTACCTTCTTTACCAATTATGGATCAAATAAGGCAAAGGCAATTGAAGAGAACAGCAATGTTAGTTTGCTTTTTCCTTGGTATCCAATGGAGCGGCAGGTAATAATTATTGGTAGCGCTAAAAAAATTACTCGCTCAGAAAGTGAAAAATACTTTGCGACAAGACCTCGTTCATCTCAAATCGGAGCTTGGGCAAGTGAGCAATCATCTGAAATTTCATCAAGGCAAGAGTTAGAGAAAAAATTTAAAGAGTTTGAAGATAAGTGGCCAGATAACACAACTATCCCAACACCGCCTGCTTGGGGTGGCTTTGTTGTTTATCCCACATCAATTGAGTTTTGGCAGGGTAGATACTCACGCCTTCATGATCGCATCCAGTATGTGAGAGGTGAGAATAATAATTGGCACCGCAAACGGCTTAACCCCTAATATCTACTTATGAGAGAAATAATATGAGCGATATTAAGATTCCAGAAAATCTAAAGCCAGTTGATGGCAGATTTGGTTGTGGTCCATCAAAAATATTGCCAAACTCAATTGCAAATTTAGCAACTAATTACCAAAATGTTTTAGGAACAAGCCATCGCCAAAAACCGGTTAAAGAGGTAGTTGGTTTAGTTCGAAGTGGACTTAAATCTTTATTCTCACTACCAGATGGATATGAAGTAATAATTGGTAATGGTGGATCTACCGCATTTTGGGATATCGCAACCTTTGGTTTAATTGAAAATAAATCTCAACACTTAGTCTTTGGTGAGTTTTCTTCAAAGTTTGCACTTTGTGCAACCCAGGCACCAATGATTGCAGAGCCCACAATTATTAAAGCAGAGCCTGGAAGTCATCCTGCGGTAAAAGTTGAGGCTGGTGTAGATGTTTATGCGCTAACTCATAATGAAACTAGTACGGGCGTAATGATGCCAATTAACCGACCAGCTGGCTCCGATGGCGCATTAGTTCTAGTTGATGCCACAAGTGCAGCAGGTGGATTAGATCTAGATATTTCCCAATCTGATTGCTACTACTTTGCACCACAAAAATCATTTGCCTCCGATGGTGGATTATGGATTGCAATTATGAGTCCAGCTGCTATTGCTAGAGTAGAAAAAATTAAAGCTAGTAACAGATGGGTACCAGCATTTTTTGATCTATCAATTGCAATTGAAAACTCTAGGTTAGATCAGACTTACAACACACCAGCACTTGCCACATTTATTTTGCTAGCTGAGCAACTTAAGTGGATGAATGAAAATGGTGGATTAAAATTTGCCGCATCCCGTAGCGCAGATTCTGCTAACCGGCTTTACTCTTGGGCAGAAAAAACTTCTTATACCACCCCATTGGTAACTGACCCAAGCATGAGATCTAAAGTTGTGGGCACTATTAACTTTGATGATTCCATTGACGCTCTTGAAGTGGCAAAGATTTTAAGAGCAAATGGCATCGTCGATACCGATCCTTATCGTAAACTTGGTAAGAATCAACTTAGAATTGGAATGTTTCCAGCTGTTGAGCCATCAGATATTGATGCGCTTACTAAATCCATCGAGTATGTAGTAGAAAGGCTTAAATAAATGATGAGCTCAAAGTTTAGAAGATTAATTACTATTGCTATTTTATTTGGCATGGTAGCAATGATTTTAGTTAGCGGATTTTCAACTCAAGGTTAAAGATGAAAGAAGCCATATTTGTAATCTCAATGGGCATTGTGCTTTGGATTATCGCCTTTGTTTTTGCAATAGTAATGAACGCAGATACAAAAATCTTATGGATCTGTGTAGTCGGTGCCTTACTTGGTGTGATCGGCCTTCGTTACACAATTAAACGAGGCGCACGCGGTCAGCTTTAATTTCCCTCAATTTGGGATGCAATCCCACGTAACACCTTAGCTAAACGTTCAGCTTCAGTTGCAGATGATGATCTACCACTACGAAGTGAGTTGCTATAGCGATCTAGGATTTTAATTGTGTCCTCAATCATTGCTGCTAAATCATCATTTTTACCACGAGAGCTACCAGAAATTGATGGTGGTGCTTCAACAATTGAAACTGAAAGTGCTTGCGGACCACGACGACCATCGGCAATTGAAAACTCTAATTTGGTTCCAGGCTTAACAGTTGTTACTCCATTTGGTAATGCAGCAGCTGCTAAGTAAACATCTTCACCTTCATCATTAGAGATAAAGCCAAAGCCTTTTTCTAAGCTAAACCATTTAACGCGACCACTAGGCATTGGTATCTCCTTTAAATTTTAGTATTCGTTTAGGCCATCTTTAGATGGGCAGGTGCTTAGTTTATCGCAACCTACTTGATGCTGGTAGCGCTTTATTCCGCCTTGATTAACGCCTCAGAGTGAGCACCACAGCCATGATCGACTGAAACTACCCGGGCATCCTCAGGTGAGATCGCATTTGAGCAAACACCAAAAGTTGAGCGAAGTGAACCTGCGATTGGAATAAAAAATCCACATGATGAACAAGGTTTTGGTGCAGCTGCTGCAATTGGCGCTTTCGGACCACGATCACCTTCATACCATCTCTTACTAGCTGCATCTCTACCAACAATTGATAACACTCTTGCTCTACCAAATCCAAACTCATAAAGCTGGGCTAAATCTAATTCTTCTTCACCAGGTAGAGCGTTAAGCATTGGAACTAATCTTTCATCATCTGGCGCAGTTGGCACAACATCGCCAACACCAATATCACCTGGCTGAATTCGCTGTGAGTATGGAACCCAATTAGGAGCAAGTAATGCTTTAGTTCCTGGTAATAAAACCACATCACAAATAGTTGGTAAGGATTTTTCATCCACCTTTGCCACAGTTACCGCCCAGCGCCAACCTTTATATCCAGGTAGCTTTGCTTCAAATAAATAAGTTGCAACTCGCTCTTCATCAGAATCTACTGAATAAAATTCACCAACAAACTCTGATTTACCAGCATCTTCAATTGCAGCACTCTTTGCTAACTCAAGGGCAGAGAAAATATCATTTTTATTTACTTCAATATCAACAACCTCAGGATAGGTTTTAGGTGGTGCGATGTAAGGCTTTCTAACAATTACTGGCTTTGCTACCTCTTCAATTTTTGGTTTGGCAATTTCTTCAAGCAACGCCGCATCTACTGGTGCCTCAGGTTCTGCCACCACTGAGTTTTCAGATTTACGAAGCTTTTTAAATAATGATTTTTTCTTTGCCATGAGTTAATTGTAATCTGCAATTGATTAAATGAAAAAAGCCCCCGTTTTTACGCGGGGGCTTTTATCTGTTCTAGATAGATATGTTAGAAATCCATACCGCCACCATCGCCACCAGGCATTGGTGCAGAACTCTTTGGCTCAGGCTTATCTGCAATAACCGCCTCAGTGGTTAAAAACAATGCAGCAATAGATGCCGCATTTTGTAATGCAGATCTAGTTACCTTTGCTGGATCAATAATTCCAGTTTTAATCATGTCTACATACTCACCAGTTGCAGCATTTAAACCAAAACCGGTCTCAAGGCCACGAACTTTTTCAACAACAACGCCACCTTCAAGGCCAGCATTAATTGCAATTTGCTTAAGCGGTGACTCAACTGCATACTCAACAATTTTTGCACCAGTTGCTTCATCCCCTGTTAGCTTTAATTTAGCAAGTGCAACCTTTGAGGCTTGTAGTAATGCCACACCGCCACCAGCAACAATTCCCTCTTCAACTGCAGCTTTAGCATTTCTTACTGCATCTTCAATTCGGTGCTTGCGCTCTTTTAACTCAACTTCAGTAGCTGCGCCAGCTTTAATAACTGCCACACCACCAGCAAGTTTTGCCAGGCGCTCTTGTAGTTTTTCCCGATCATAA
>Ga0208463_1000050_pt1 | contig 30486 bp, 27 predicted proteins | sample LakMenEpi09Jul08_FD_150752 | JGI IMG/M metagenome (GOLD analysis project Ga0208463, IMG submission 150752) | Freshwater microbial communities from Lake Mendota, WI - 9JUL2008 deep hole epilimnion (SPAdes) | ecosystem: Environmental > Aquatic > Freshwater > Lake > Epilimnion/Euphotic zone ... | reverse complement strand
CGATGGCCAAGGCTGTGCAGGCACTGCAACGCAAAGAAGTCAGCCGAATCATTCTCACCCGTCCGGCGGTAGAGGCTGGCGAGCGCTTGGGTTTCTTGCCCGGAACCCTGAACGACAAGATTGACCCGTATTTACGCCCCCTGTTTGACGCTCTGCACGAAATGCTCGATCCAGAATCTGTTCCGAAGCTATTGGCAAGCGGCACTGTCGAAGTGGCCCCGTTGGCTTACATGCGCGGTCGAACACTCAACGATTCGTTCATAATCCTCGATGAGGCGCAAAACACCACTCCCGAGCAAATGAAGATGTTCCTAACCCGCCTCGGATTCAACTCAAAGATGGTTGTAACCGGCGACATAACCCAGATTGACCTGCCAAACGGCACCTCTGGCCTGCGCACCGCGCTAGAGGTGCTCGGCGATGTTGATGACATGTCGGTGAGTTACCTGACATCAGAAGACGTGGTGAGGCACTCGCTGGTTGCCAAGATCATCGATGCCTACTCGAAGTTCGAAGAGAGTCGCGGTCGCAAGTGAGCATCGAGATAAACAACGAGACAACATTTGAGCTCGATCACGAGCGAATTCTGCGCCTCGCCGAGCACGCGTTAGACAGAATGCGCATTCACCCGGCTGCCGAATTGGCGATTCAATTCGTCGACGAAGAGCCGATGGCTGAGCTGCACGTTCAGTGGATGGACGAACCGGGGCCAACCGACGTTTTGAGTTTTCCGATGGATGAGCTTCGACCGGGGGCAGAGGGCGAAGTTACGGCACCCGGTTTACTCGGCGACATTGTGGTTTGCCCGTCCTATGCGGTGAAGCAAGCAGAAGACGCCAAACACGAATTAATTGACGAGATTTTGCTCCTGGTCACCCACGGAATTCTTCACCTGCTTGGTTTTGACCATGCCGAACCAGATGAAGAGCGCGAAATGTTTGGAACGCAGAAAGACATCCTCGCGACCTTCTATGAAAAAGAAAAGGTGGCCTAGTTGCTCGCCCTAGCATTTTGGATCTCGCTGCTACTCGCAGTCATGACTGCCGCCGCGGCAATCGTTAAGGCTGCTCTCGAGGCCTCTGAGGAAGACACCCACAAAGCCGAAACAGTGAGTTTTGCGCGCATGACGCTAACCGGAATCTTCGGTGTGACCATTGGTCAGGGATTGGTGCCGCTCGGATTCGAGTGGTGGGTCACCGCAATCATTTCTGTGGTGCTCATGCTCGCGCTACTTTTTGGCACGCAGTTGGCGGCCCGCAGATTCGGCCACGACCGATTTGGCACCTGGCTGTCGAAGAAATTGCGCGGTGTGGTGAATTCGCTACACCTTCTATTCACGCCGTTGTCGCTGCCAAAAGAAGAGGCGCCAGAGGAGTTTGAGCAGGATCTGATTGATTCGGTTGAAGAATTCGGCGAGACCATCATTCGCGAAATCATGGTGCCGAGAGTCGACATGGCCACCATCCGTGATGATTCGACTCTTTCGGCAGCGATGGAGTTTTTCTTGAAGAGCGGGTTCTCGAGACTTCCAATCGTTGGTAAGACCGTCGATGAAGTAACCGGAATTCTTTACCTCAAAGACCTGGCTCGAGTGCTGAACGAGGGCGACAAGAAAACTGCTAAGCGGCCGGTCTCTGAGGTCTGCCGCAAGGTTGTTTTCATGCCAGAGTCGCTTCCGGTAGATGACCTGCTGCAAGCCATGCAGAGCAACGCAACCCACATCGCCATAGTTATCGACGAATACGGCGGGGTAGCCGGTTTGGTAACCATGGAAGACGTAATCGAGGAGCTAGTTGGTGAAATCTCCGACGAGTATGACGACGACGAAGATGAGCTGACCGAGCTTGAAGATGGTGGTTATCGAGTCGCGGCGAGGTATTCACTCATGGATCTCGGTGAACTATTTGAAATTGAGCTCGACGATGAAGACGTTGACAGCGTCGGTGGCCTGCTGGCCAAAGAGCTTGGACGCCTGCCGATGCGCGGCGACGTGATTGTTTTCTCTGGGCTGCGCTTTGAGGCAGACCGAATCGAAGGCAGGCGCAAGCGTCTGGTGTCTGTGCTCGTTCATCGCGACCAGAATCTGACAGACGCACAGGCTGCTTTCGGGGTCGACGAGAATGAAAACTAACTACCGCTCAGGATTTGTTTCTTTTGTTGGCCGACCCAACGTTGGCAAGTCGACACTCACCAACGCGATGGTTGGCGAAAAAGTTGCCATCACCAGTTCGAAGCCGCAGACCACCCGTCGTGCCATCAGGGGAATCGTTCACCGCGAGCACGGCCAAATCATCATCGTCGATACTCCGGGGCTGCACCGACCGAGAACTCTTCTCGGCCAGCGGCTTAACGATCTGGTCGACAGCACACTTGGCGATGTTGACGTGATTGGTTTTTGCATTCCGGCTAACGAACGCATCGGCGTGGGTGACACCTTTATCAATGAGCAGCTGGGCAACTACCGACGTGCAAAACTCATTGCGATTGTCACCAAGAGTGAACTCGTCTCGAAGAAGCAGCTAGCCGAGCAACTTTTGGCGGTGCAAGCGCTGCGCGAATGGTCTGCGATCATTCCGGTCTCGGCAGTTGCCGAAGATCAGCTCGAAGAGCTTGCCAACCTGTTAATCACTGAGTTGCCGCTTTCTGAGCAGTTGTACCCCGATGAGATCGTTACCGACGAGACCATTGAGTCGCGAATTTGCGAGTTGGTGCGTGAGGCCGCGCTCGAGGGCGTTCGAGACGAACTTCCGCACTCTTTGGCGGTAACCATGGATGAAATGAACCAGCGCGAGGGCAAAGACCTCATGGATGTGCACGTGAACGTGTGGGTCGAACGCGATAGCCAGAAGTCAATCATCATCGGGCACAAGGGTTCACGGTTGAGTGACGTGGGCAGGCGAGCACGACTCGAAATCGAAAAACTGCTGGGGCAACGCGTGTTTCTGTCTATCCGTGTGAAGGTTGCGCCAGATTGGCAGCGCGACCCCAAGCAGCTCGGGCGGCTTGGCTTTTAGTTGCCTGCTCTAGGTCGCTCGGCTACTCTAAAGAGATGTTCTTCGGCCTAATTCTGCTTAGTGGCCGCGACGGGGCCTAAACCAGGTTTTCCTCGTCGCGGAGGTTTCGCCATCCCGACTAACCAGATTCGGCGCCAAAGCGCCCAGGAGACAAGATGAAGAACACCCAGAAGGCATCCGGAATGCCGATTTCGAAATATCAGCCTTTTCACGAGCAGATTTCGGTGCAGCTCGAAGACCGCACCTGGCCATCCAAGCGAATCGTTGAGGCACCTCGCTGGTGCGCTGTAGATCTTCGCGATGGCAACCAAGCCCTCATCGATCCGATGAGCCCCGAGCGCAAGCTAAAGATGTTCAAGCTTCTCGTGAACATGGGCTACAAAGAGATCGAAGTTGGGTTTCCGTCTGCGAGTCAAACCGATTTTGACTTCGTTCGCCTGCTGATTGAAGACGGGCACATCCCAGATGACGTGACAATTCAGGTGCTCACCCAGGCGCGCGACGAACTCATCGAACGAACCTACGATTCTCTCGTCGGTTCGAAGCAGGCCATCGTTCACTTTTACAACTCGACCTCGGTCTTGCAGCGAAGTGTTGTATTCAATCAAGACAAGCAGGGAATTCTAAACATCGCGCTAAACGGTGCGCGAAAGTGCAAGTCGCTTGAGTACAGGTTGCCCGGTACCAAAGTTTTCTACGAGTACTCACCGGAGTCTTACACCGGCACCGAGCTCGAGTATGCGCTCGAGGTTTGCAATGCCGTCATCGAAGTAATCGATCCGACCCCCGATCACAAGATGGTAATCAACCTGCCCGCCACGGTTGAGATGTCGACACCTAACGTCTACGCCGACTCCATCGAATGGATGAGCCGCAACCTGAATCGTCGCGACAGCATCCTGCTTTCACTACACCCGCACAACGACCGCGGAACGGCAGTGGCAGCGGCCGAACTTGGTTATCTAGCCGGCGCTGACCGCATCGAGGGTTGCCTGTTCGGAAATGGCGAGCGCACCGGAAATGTCGACCTGGTCACCTTGGGATTGAACCTATTCAGCCAGGGAATCGACCCGCACATTGACTTCAGCAACCTAGATGAGATCAAGCGAACCGTCGAGTACTGCAACCAGTTGCCGGTGCACGAGCGCAGCCCTTACGGCGGAGACCTCGTCTACACGGCCTTCAGCGGTTCGCACCAAGACGCCATCAAGAAGGGCTTCGAGCGCATGCAGGCCGAGGCCGGGGTTAAGGGCGTTGGCGTTGACGACCTGGTCTGGGCCGTGCCTTACCTGCCAATTGACCCCAAGGATGTCGGCCGTTCGTACGAGGCCGTTATTCGTGTGAACTCTCAGTCGGGCAAGGGCGGCGTGGCTTACCTGCTCAAGTCAGACCACAGCCTCGATCTTCCGAGAAAACTTCAGATCGAGTTCTCGCGCGTCGTTCAGAACGAAACCGATGCTAGCGGTGGCGAAGTCTCGAGCGAAAAGCTCTGGGACATCTTCAACGACGAGTATCTGCCGGCAGTCGATGAGCAGCTCAAGTGGGGTCGCTTCGAGTTGAAGAAGCTAAGAACCCAGAGCGACATGGATGGGGTCGTGAACATCGATGTGGTTCTGCGCGATGGAAGCGGCGAGGTTTCGGTTAGTGGTACGGGCAACGGTCCGGTTTCTGCATTCCTGAATGTTCTCGAGAAGCAGGGCGTTGAGGCCGGGCTGCTCGACTACGTAGAGCACACCATGAGCGCAAGTTCTGATGCTCAGGCTGCGGCCTATGTCGAACTGACTATCGCCTCGAAAACTCTTTGGGGTGTTGGCATCGACGGCGACATCGCTACCGCATCGCTAAAGGCGATTATCTCTGGAGTAAACCGAGCGCTTCGCTAAAACTACTTGATGCCAAGTTCGTCGAAGTAGCAAACCGGGCATAGCGACTCGTAGGTTACATCGACACCGTCAATCGCAACCTGTTCGCCATCAAAAATAAACTTGCCATCAACTTTTCGGCCGTTGAACATGGCCTTGCGACCGCAGCGGCAAATTGTCTTTAGTTCTTCGAGACTGTGAGCAATTTCGAGCAGTCGAATGCTGCCGGGAAATCCGTGGGTAAGAAAGTCTGTGCGAATGCCGTATGCCAAAACGGGCACACCGTCTAGCACGGCAATCTGCAAAGCCTGATCTACCTGTTCTGCGGTTAGAAACTGCGACTCGTCGATGAGCAGGCAGGCGATGTCGCGCCCGGCTGCGATTGAAAGGGCCCGTCGTTCGGCAAATAGGGTTCGAAGATTTTGTTTTGGGGTGACCAAAAAGTCGATTTCGCGCGAGACCCCGAGCCGCGAAACGATTGTGCTGTTTCCCTTGGTGTCGACAGCGGGCTTGGCGAGCAAAACGGCCTGGTCGCGTTCTTCGTAGTTGTGCGCTGCCTGAAGCAGGGCGGTCGACTTGCCGCTGTTCATGGCGCCGTGTCTGAAATAGAGCTTGCTCACGCCAACAATGCTAACCGCGCACCTGGCCCGACTTTGCCAATTGGTCGGCGAGAATGGTTAGGTGCCTACCTATCGAGACGAAGCGGTGATTCTGCGAACCCACAAGCTGGGCGAGGCCGATCGAATCATCACCGTGCTGACCCGATATCACGGTCAGGTGAGGGCCGTTGCGAAGGGTGTTCGGCGCACCGCCTCGAAATTCGGCTCAAGACTCGAACCGTTCATGGTGGCAGACATTCAGTTCTACGAGGGCCGTAACCTCGACACCGTAACCCAGGCCGAATCAATCGGGGCTTACGGCAAGGCAATTATCGAAGACTATGCGGCATACACTGCTGCCACGGCAATGGTCGAAACAGCAGAGCGGCTAACCGGCGAGATGGCAACTCCTCAGCAATACCTTTTGTTAGTTGGTGCGCTCAGATCGCTCGCCAACAAAGAGCATCAACCCGCTCACGTGCTCGACAGCTACCTGCTCAGGGCTTTGTCGGTTGCCGGCTGGGCTCCGAATTTCGACAGCTGCGTGCGCTGCGATCTGCCAGGGCCACATCGCGCATTCGTGCTTCAGGTTGGCGGCGTGGTCTGTGATGATTGCCGACCACCCGGCGCGGCTCTCATTGACCAGCAAACTTCACTGCTGCTTGCCGCTTTGCTCACCGGCGACTGGCAAGTGGTTGGCGACGCAACCGAAAAGAGCACTCAAGCCGCAAGCGGAATTGTTTCGGCCTACTGCCAGTGGCACATTGAGAGAGGTCTCAAATCACTTCAACACGTGGAGCGCAACTAGTGAATCAGCTCGACTTTGAAGACGTAAAGAAAAAGGGGCTGCGTGTTCCCAAATTCAAAACTGTGCCTGCGCACATTGCAATAGTCATGGATGGAAACGGTCGCTGGGCGAATCAACGCGGACTCTCGCGAATCGAAGGCCACAAAGCCGGCGAAGCTGCGCTGCTCGATGTGGTTGCCGGCGCGATTGAGGCAGGTGTGAAGAACCTCACCGTCTACGCGTTCTCAACCGAAAACTGGAAGCGTTCACCAGATGAGGTGCGCTTTCTCATGGGCTTCAATCGCGAGGTGCTGAGGCGCAGAAGAGATCAGTTGAATCAGTGGGGTGTGCGAATTCGCTGGGCTGGTCGCAGACCAAAGCTCTGGGCTTCGGTTATTGAAGATCTTGAAGCCGCCGAAAAGCTCACCGCCAAGAATTCGGTGCTGACTCTCACCATGTGTGTGAACTACGGTTCTCGCATCGAGATTGCCGATGCCGTGAATCAGATTGCCCAGCAGGTTGCCGACAACAAACTCAAGCCCGGAGCAATCACCGAAAAAACCATCGCCAAACACCTGCAGAGCAGCTGGCTGCCAGACGTCGATCTCTTTGTTCGGTCATCGGGCGAGCAACGCACTTCAAACTTCTTGCTCTGGCAGTCGGCTTACGCAGAGTTTGTCTTTCTCGACACCCTCTGGCCAGACTTCAATCGCACAGATCTCTGGCAGGCGATTTCGCACTTCGGGGGCCGAGCAAGGCGATTCGGCGCAGCGGTTGATAAACCACGTGGCAAAAGCAGGGCGACAAAGTAGACTGGCACTCTCGCGTGCAACCAGCACTGCATCCAGCAGCGCCTCGAGATTGAACGCCAGAAAGGCAAGCCAGTGGCTAACCCGAACCGACTCGACTCAGTAATCTCCCTCGCAAAACGCCGCGGATTCGTATTTCCGGCCGGCGAAATCTACGGAGGAACCCGCTCCGCCTGGGATTACGGACCATTGGGCGTCGAGCTCAAAGAAAACATCAAGCGCCAGTGGTGGCGAACCGTGGTCAACAGCCGCGAAGACGTCGTCGGGCTAGATTCATCCGTGATTTTGCCTCGCAAGGTTTGGGAAACCAGTGGGCACGTCAAGGAATTCGTTGACCCCCTTATCGAGTGCACCTCGTGCCACAAGCGCTACCGCGCAGACCACCTCGAAGAAGCCTTCGAAGAGAAGAAGGGTCGTCCACCCCAGTCGATGAGCGAGATCGCTTGCCCTGCCTGTGGAACCAAGGATGTCTGGACCGAGCCAAAGCTGTTCAACGGACTCCTCAAGACTTACCTAGGCCCAATCGAAGACGAATCTGGATTGCACTACCTGCGACCAGAAACCGCCCAGGGAATCTTCGTGAACTTTGCTAACGTTCTCGGCGCTGCTCGCATGAAGCCACCATTCGGCATCGGCCAGATCGGAAAGTCATTTCGCAACGAAATCACTCCGGGAAATTTCATCTTCAGAACACGCGAATTTGAGCAGATGGAAATGGAATTCTTTGTTGAGCCTGGCACAGATGAAGAGTGGCACGACTACTGGATTGAGCAGCGACTCAACTGGTATCTAGATCTAGGAATCAAGCGCGAGAATCTTCGTCTCTTTGAACACCCGAAGGAAAAGCTTTCGCACTACTCGAAGCGCACCGTCGACATTGAATACAAGTTCGGATTTCAGGGCAGCGAGTTTGGCGAGCTTGAGGGAATCGCAAACCGCACCGACTTCGACCTCACCGTGCACTCAAAAGAGTCTGGTGTTGACCTGAGTTTCTTTGATCAGGCGAAGGGCGAGCGTTGGACTCCCTACGTAATCGAACCGGCGGCCGGATTGACTCGTTCGCTAATGGCCTTCCTCGTCGACGCATACGCCGAAGACGAGGCTCCCAACACCAAGGGTGGCGTTGACGTAAGAACCGTGCTGAGGCTCGATTACCGCTTGGCGCCGATAAAGGCCGCTGTGCTTCCGCTATCTCGCAACGAAGATCTCTCGCCGATGGCTCGCAACCTTGCGCAAGACCTGCGCAAGAACTGGAACATCGACTTCGATGACTCGGGAGCTATCGGTCGCCGCTATCGCCGACAGGATGAAATTGGAACCCCGTTCTGCATAACAGTCGACTTCGAATCGCTCGAAGACCAGGCAGTCACGGTGCGCGAGCGAGACACCATGTCTCAGGAGCGCGTCTCTCTGACCAAGCTAACCGGCTATCTCGCAGAGAAACTTGTCGGCTAGTTCAATGAGCAACACCGTCAGCCGCCAACCTGCTCTGCAGTACGGCAAAATCGAAATCGACACCCCTGTGGTGTTAGCGCCGATGGCTGGCATAACCAACACAGCATTTCGCCGACTTTGCAGAGAATTTGGCGGCGGGCTCTATGTATCCGAGATGGTTACCTCTAGGGCTCTGGTCGAACAGACCGAGGGTTCACTTCGAATCATCGGTCACCACGAGAGCGAAGACATCAGAAGTGTGCAGCTCTACGGTGTCGATCCGGTAACCATTTCGAGAGCAATCAAACTGCTGGTAGACCAAGACAAAGCCGACCACATCGATCTCAATTTTGGGTGCCCGGTGCCCAAAGTCACTCGCAAGGGCGGCGGAGCTGCGCTCCCTTGGAAGCGCGATCTCTTCGAGGCGATTGTTAACTCGGCCGTCAAGGCAGCTGGCGATTTGCCGGTGACCGTCAAGATGCGCAAGGGAATCGACAACGAGCACCTGACTTTTCTTGATGCCGGCAAGACAGCGCGCGATGCCGGGGTCGCAGCGATTGCACTGCACGGGAGAACAGCGAGTGACTACTATTCGGGTGTTGCAGACTGGAACGCAATTGCTGACCTGCGAGAGTCGCTGCCCGATGTGCAGGTGCTTGGCAACGGAGACATCTGGTCTGCTGCCGACGCTATTCGAATGATGCGTGAAACCGGTGTCGACGGAGTCGTGGTTGGTCGCGGTTGCCTCGGGCGACCTTGGCTATTTGGCGACTTGCAAAAAGCGTTCGACGAGTACCGTCGTGACCCAAATTCAAATGCCGCCATCGATCTGATTCAACCAAACCTCGGCGAAGTTGCAGACGCTTTCAAACGTCACGCCGAATTGCTGGTGGAGTATTTTGAAAACGAAGAGCACGCGTGCCGAGATATTCGCAAGCACGTTGCCTGGTACTTCAAGGGCTATCCGGTGGGCGGCGAATTCCGCGCCAGTCTCGCCCAAGTGCAGAGTCTGCAGCACATGGATGAGATCCTCAGCGAGCTAGACCGCGATCAGCCGTATCCGGGTGAAGAGGCCGAGGGGCCGCGTGGTCGAGCCGGTGGCGCAAAGACCACAACGCTTCCAGAGGGTTGGCTCGATTCTCAGCAGTTGGTCGGCAACGACCGAGCAATGCTGCTCGAAGCCGAACTGAATGTTTCGGGGGGATAAGTGGTCAAGTTAGAAGATGGCTACAGCGACTTTGATCGCGAGAGATTCGAGCCCGAGGTTAGAAGGCCGAATGCACTGCGCGGAGAGTTCGCTCGCGACCGAGCTCGCGTGCTGCACTCGAGCGCGCTTCGCAGGCTTGGCGCCAAGACCCAGGTGCTATCACCGGGCAACGGAGACTTCGCTCGAACTCGCTTGACGCACTCGCTAGAGGTTGCCCAGGTCGGTCGCGAGATGGCGAGTGAACTCGGGCTGAACCCAGATGTGGTCGACATGGCCTGTTTGGCGCACGATCTCGGTCACCCTCCCTTCGGGCACAACGGCGAAACCGCCCTAAACGAGTGGGCGAGCGACATTGGCGGCTTCGAGGGCAACGCCCAAACCCTTCGCCTACTCACTCGAATTGAGCCCAAGGTTTTCAGTGCCGAAGGTCACTCACGTGGATTGAACCTGACTCGCGCCAGTCTCGACGCCACCTGCAAGTATCCGTGGCTCGCGACCGACGCTGTTCGCGAATTCGGTGCCGGACAGAATGCCAAGTTCGGTGTCTATGAAGATGACTCTGCAGTTTTCGAGTGGCTGCGTGACACAGCGCCGGCCAAACAAAAGTGCATCGAAGCGCAGGTCATGGATTTCGCCGACGACGTCGCCTATTCTGTGCACGACTTCGAAGACGCGGTGGTCGCCGGCTTCATCAACCCGAGCGAACTCGCCGATCGAGGTGTTCGCGAAGTTTTGATTGACAAGATCTCACTCTGGAACGGCGGCGAACTTGACCGGTCGCTGCTTTCGCAGGCATTTGAATCGCTCGAGCGAAACCAATACTGGTTGAAGTCATTCGATGGCACGCCTCAACATCAGGCAACTTTGAAAAACCTAACCTCAGCGCTAATCGGCGAGTTTGTGCAGGCATCTACCGCTCTCACTCTGGCTTCAGTGAATGGCGAGGCAACCAGGTATCAGTCTCAGCTTCTGGTGCCGGCCATCGTTCGCGCGCAGATCAGCGTTTTGAAAGGTCTGGTTTCGGCCTTTCTAATGTCGCACGATTCACGCAAACCGTTTTACGAATGGCAGCGCGCGATTTTGCTAGAGCTTTCTGACGTCTTGTTTGCCAGTAATGGAGCAGAGCTCGACCAAGCTTCGCGCGAGGCTTGGAATTCGGCAAATGGCGACTCTGCCAAGAAGAGAGTCGTCGTCGATCAGGTTGCCTGCCTCACCGACCAGAGCGCTTTGACCATGCATAACCGCCTTGTCGGCGGTCGGTCGGCTTCGTTCTAGTACTTAGGATTGCATTCATGGCAGGCAGAATAAGCGCTAGAGACATCGAAGAGGTCAAGTCTCGAGTCAATATCGCCGACGTCGTGAGCGACTATGTGGCGCTCAGGCCAGCCGGGGTGGGTTCGCTCAAGGGCCTGTGCCCGTTTCACGACGAGAAGTCGCCCTCATTTACCGTCAAACCAAATGACGGCTTTTACAAGTGTTTCGGTTGCGGCGAGGGTGGCGACGTTTACAAATTTCTGCAGAATCTCGATCACATCAGTTTTTACGAGGCCGTTGAGAAGATGGCCTCAAGGGTCGGCTTCACCCTGACTTACGAGGAGGGCGGCGGGCCGGCACCCGACCACGGGCTGAAGAACCGCATTCTCGAAGCCAACAATGCCACCGCGCTCTTTTACCAATCGCAGCTCATGTCTGACGGTGCCGAACTCGGCCGCGATTTTCTGAAGTCACGTGGCTTCGACAAAGTTGCTGCAGAGCGCTTTTCAATCGGTTTTGCGCCCAAAGCCTGGTCAGAACTCTACGCACACTTGAAATCGCTCGGCTTCTCAGATGAAGAACTGATTTCTGCGGCACTAGTTACCAAGGGCGACAAGGGCATTTATGACAAGTTTCGCGGCCGTCTAATATGGCCGATTCGCGACTCGACCTCGCAGGTGATTGGTTTCGGCGCGAGAAAACTCTTTGATGACGACACTGGTCCGAAATATTTAAACTCGAGTGACACCTTGGTCTATCACAAGTCGCAGGTGCTCTATGGAATCGATTTGGCCAAGCGTGACATTGCGAAGAATCAACAGGTCGTTGTTGTCGAAGGCTATACAGATGTCATGGCCTGCCACCTCGCCGGTGTGACCACAGCCGTGGCAACCTGCGGCACTGCCTTTGGCGATGACCACATTCTCACACTGAACCGAATGCTTTCATCAGCAGTCGATTCGGCAGCAGAAGTGATTTTCACTTTCGACCCGGATACTGCCGGCCAAAAGGCTGCAATGCGCGCCTATAACGACTCCTCGAAATTCAATGCGCAGACCTTTGTTGCGGTTGGTCCCGATGGTTTAGATCCGTGTGATTTGCGCAGTGAAAAGGGCGACGAAGCAGTAGTTGCCATGATTGCAAATAAGCGACCAATGTTTGAATTTGCCATCAAGCAAAAGATTTCAAAGTTCGATTTGAATACCCTCGAGGGCAGGGTTGCCGCAGCGAGAGCCGCCGCCCCCGTCATCGCGCAGATTCGCGACGGCGCACTCCGCCCCGCATACATGCGCGAGCTGGCCGCCTGGGTAAGTCTCGAGCCGAACGAGGTTGCCGCTCTCGTAGACGTGGCACTCAAGCAGGCCCGCAACGAGTCGGTCTCGACCATGCGTCGAGACTCAGATGCGCAGGTTCCTGCCGAAGCCCCGCCGGTCGACTCGAGCGACGTCTCGCAGTATCCGGCAATCAATCTGAGCGACCCGATAATGCGTTTCGAGCGACAGCTTCTAGAGGTGATTGTTCAGGTTCCCGCAGCTTCTGATCGTGCCGTGGTTCTTAGAATCTGCAAGTCGGGTTTCAGCGCTCCAGCTCACATAGCCGTCGCAAACGCCATCGAAGCCGCCGTCGACTTGGTCGGCAAGCACGAGTTTCTGCCTACCCTCGCGGCCGCTGTACCTCAGGAGCTCTATTCGGTGTTGCTCGAGATAGCGGGGCAAACTTTGCCAGCCAGAGATGAAGCTGGATTGGTTGTCTATGCGCAGGGCGTCATCGAGCGCGGGTTGAAGGCAATTCTCGCCAGAGAGAAAACCGAACTGCTCGCTGCTCTCAGGCGAGAAGAGCCTGCCTCAGAGGCGCACAAGGCGATTGGAAAAAAACTGCAAGACCTCGAGGCCGAGCGTCGAGCTCTCGGTGATGGCTAATGATTGATCGCAATCTGGTGGCGATCGAGCCCAAGAGTTTTGTCGAATACGAAACTGCGGTTGCTGGGGCTGGTGCCCAGGTCGCCGAGCTAGGTGCAAACGTTGGCGCACTGATCTGGACGGATTACTCACAGCCGGCTGCGCTCGCCAACCTCTTAGCAGAGAATCCGCAACTCGATTGGGTGCAGTTGCCCTTCGCGGGTGTTGACGCATTTGCCAGTGTGCTGCAAAATCCAGTGGTGTTCACTTCGGCGAAGGGCGCATACCGTGAGCCGGTTGCCGAGCATGCCCTTGCGCTTTGTCTTGCATTGGCAAGAAAGTTACCCGAACGCGTGGTGGCAAAAAGCTGGGGCAAAAAGTTTGCAGTCAGTCTTTACGACTCTCATGTCTTAATCGTTGGTGGCGGGGGAATCGCAGAGGAGCTTGTTTCTCTGCTCGCGCCATTTAAATGCAGAGTTACCGTCGTTCGCAAACACACCGCTGATATCGAAGGCGCTACCGAGACGGTCGGCTTCGACCGGCTCGATGAGTTTCTGCCTCAAGTCGATTTCGTTGTGCTGGCGGCCGCCCTCACCAGCGAGACGCTGTACCTCTTTGACGCAAGGCGATTCTCGCTCATGAAACCTTCCGCTTATCTGGTCAACGTGGCCAGAGGCAAAATGATTGACTCCGGCGCGCTCATAGATGCCCTGCGCAACGAAACGATCGCAGGTGCCGCAGTCGACGTGACCGATCCCGAGCCGGTGCCAGACGGTCATGCTTTGTGGACAACACCTAACCTGCTGATTACTCCGCACACGGCCGACACCAATGCTCAGGTCGTTCGGCTGTTCAGCCAGCGAATTGATGCAAACGTCAGAGCGTGGCTCACGGGTTCAGATTGGGTTGGCAGGGTAGACCCACAGCTTGGCTACTGATTCGCTGTTTGGCGAATTCGAAGGTGCTTTGCTAGTGTTAGAGGCTGCGAAAGCATTCCTCGGTAGCTCAATTGGCAGAGCAATCGGCTGTTAACCGATAGGTTCTTGGTTCGAGTCCAAGCCGGGGAGCAAATATTGCCAGGCCCCATGACAGGTTCAGGAGGCACACTTGATTAGTTGGATTCAAACCCAAAAATGGCAAGCCAGCACACTGATCTCTGTCTTCTCGTTGCTCTTCTTCGGCGGCATTGACCTGTTTCTATTCGGCCTCCAAGGCGCATGGATTTCGGCGATTCTTGCAGTGGCCGTCTTGTTTGCAGCCACAATTCCGTGGCTATCGCTCGCTTTGGTTTCCGCAGGCCTTATCGCCGGGATGGCTTTTGAAATCGCTCCCGGTCCATCCGCGTTCATAGCTTTGGTGGCTCTGTTTCTTGCTTCGGCTTTCGCCTCGCGTGTTCAGCGCAATACGGCGTTCATAACTTCGGCCTTGCTTGGATTAGCAACTGCGGTTTACGTGGTTGTGCTTTCTGGTGATTTGCTTGGCAAGTACGGGTTGTTTTCAATCAGCGAAACAGCGCGTAACTGGCTGATGTTCGCAGCCGCTGTTTTGGTCGTCAGTCTCAACACGCTGGCCTGGTTGCTTGGCCGACTGTTGGCTACACGATCGAGGCACGTGGGTACGAGTTTTGACCGCGCCGTTGCAGAAAGAACTCAAGCGAAACTGGCGCTCGAGGTAGCCGAGCAAAATGAAAGATTCGAAATCGCCCGTGATATCAGCGAACTGGTGATTCAACGGGTCTCGGCAACAATCAGCATCGCAGAGGGCGGCCTCTATGCCGTGCAGTCAGAACCCGCGGCCGCCACAAGAGTTCTTCAGCAGACCACCGACTCTGCGCGTTCAGCACACTCGGAGTTGCGCAGGCTTTTCGACATGCTCAACAAGTTGAAGCAAGTGAGCGCCGCACCGCCAAAACTAGACGACCTCGAGCCGCTGATCGTTGCTTATCGCGAACTTGGCTTCAACATAAATCTCAGGCACGAGGGGCCTAGGTTTGAACTCAGCGAGGGCGCCGAGCTTGCTATCTATCGAATTGCATTCGACGCGTTAGAAAATGTGCGCAAGCACGCCCCGGCCGCTACCGACGTCACAGTAGATTTCTCTTGGACAGGCGCTGGGTTGCAACTGCTCGTTAAAGACAACGGCACAGAGGTTGCTAATCGCGGTTTGTCGATAGCTGAGATAGCCTACAGCGCCGAGGAAGACCGCAAGGCGCTGACAGAGACCATCCGTGGCGCAGGAATCACGGCAATGAGCGAGCGAGCTGCTCTCTACCAAGGCTCGGTAGAAGCCACCCGTGTGCCTGGCGTTGGGTTCACGGTTTCGGCAATCTTTCCAAGGCTGAAAGAACTATCTGTTGAGTAGTTTTCGCATCGCTCTGGTCAATGGCGACGCAGCCATTCGTGCGGGCAAGCGATTGCTGATTGACAGCCAAGCAGACATGAAGGTTGTCTACGAAGAGTCAATTGCCGCCAAGGCCCTAGAAGTTTTGCCTGAATTGCTGGTTGACGTCGTCGTAATTGATCACCGGCTTCAGGGCATGGATGGGGTATCGCTCTCAAAGCAGTTAATCGCCAGACTTAGCGCGTCGGAACAACGACTTCCGACGATTGTCATCACCGGCGCTTACTTCACCTCTGAGTTGCTAATGGCGAGCATCCGGGCGGGGGCGACTGAGCTGGTTACACAGGATGCCTCGTCGGCTGATCTGCTCGACGCGATACGAAAGTCGCGAAGAAACATGGTCGATGTGAAACTCAAACCATTCGCCGATTTTCTTGACACGACTGACTATGTACCTGTTGTTGCCGTTGACTACCTTTTGAATCTCGCCCAGCTTTCGGTCGAAGAGAAAGAGTTGGTTGAAGCGGTGGCTCTGGCTGAAGATCTTGATGAGATAGCCAAACACTTGGGTTTATCGAGGTCTAGAATTCGAGAGTTGCTCGAAAACACGATGAGAACTTTTGGTTGTGCGACCATCGAGCAGTTGTATTTGGTTATTAGAGATTCGAGCAAGCGTGGCTAGATCGCAAGTTGAGACCATGTCGCTTGGCGTTGGAATTGCAACCGGCCTCTACGGAATCTCCTTCGGCGCTTTGGCGGTCGCAGCCGGGCTAGAAGTCTGGCAAGCCCAGTTGCTGAGCATTCTGATGTTTAGCGGCGGCTCGCAGTTTGCCTTCATTGGAGTGATTGCCACCGGCGGAGTAGCTTCGCTGCCAGCGGCCATCGCATCGGCTTGGCTGCTCGGTATTCGCAACGGTTTCTACGCACTGCAAATGAAGCCGCTGCTGGGTGCTCTCGGTTGGCGCACGCCGCTCGCAGCTCAGTTGAACATCGACGAAACCACCGGAGTTGCAACGGCCCAATCGAATCTGACCGACACTCGCAAGGGTTTCTGGCTGACCGGCATCTATGTCTTCGTCTTTTGGAATCTGCTCACCCTGCTTGGCTCGCTACTTGGCTCATCGATTGGTGATCCGAGTGCATTTGGTTTAGACGCCGCAGCCGCAGCTGCCTTTCTCGGTTTGCTCTGGCCTCGATTGAAAGCTCTGCAACCAATTGTCGTGGCAGTCGCTGCCGCAGTTATTGCTGTTTTACTTTCACCAGTTCTCAGCCCCGGGTTGCCAATTCTGGTTGCCGCGCTAGCCGCCGTGATTGTTGGCGGTTTCAACCTATTCAAACCAAAAACGCAGGCGGGTGAAGTTGAGTGACACTAACCCTCGCAATTCTTATCGCGTCACTAGCGGTCTACTCATGGAAATTCTTTGGCTATCTCGTGCCAGAACGAACTCTAGAGAAACCTGTGGTCGCTCGCATTGCCAGCCTGCTCACGGTCGCGCTGCTCGCGGCCTTGCTTGCAACTCAGGCGATGACAACTCAATCGCAGATTGTTTTTGACGGTCGTTTGGTCGCCGTCGCAGTGGCAGCCCTTTTGCTTAGGCTGCGCGCACCATTTCTTGTCGTTGTTGTAGCCGCAGCTGCAGTTGCTGCGCTTTTGCAAGCGATTGGCTTTTAGGCGTCTAAGTCGTCAACGCCAGGCAGCCAACTTATGCCGTCGTGACCCCACTCTTCGGCCTCAATGATTGCCTCAACTTCTGGTTTGTAATCGTCAATAAGGCGATCGATGTAAAGAATTCCATTCAGGTGATCGAACTCGTGTTGAAAGATTCTGGCAAACCAACCCTCTGCCTCGATTCGCACGGGGTTTTGGTCTAGATCGACACCGGTTAGAACGGCTGTCTCTGCTCGCTTGAGGCCAAATCGGTAACCAGGAAAACTCAGGCAACCTTCGCTTTCTTCCTCTTCGTCTGGTTCTTCGTCGCTAACCGGCCCAATTTCGAGCACCGGGTTAATCACTACGCCACGCTTGTGTGTGCCGTCATCTTCGGTCCAGTTGTAGGTGAAGATTCGGCTGCCAACGCCTATCTGCGGGGCGGCAAGGCCTACTCCAGGCGCAGCATCCATGGTTTCAAACATGTCGTCAACAAGGGTTCTCAGGTTGTCGTCGAAGACCAGAACCTCGCTCGCCGGTTGATGCAGCACGGGATTGCCTTTTATACAGATTGGCCGAATAGTCATTAGGCAAATTTACAGGATTCACCTAGCCGCTAGCCGAGCGTCGCGCGGGTAGCCTTAGGTCTGAGGTTCAAGGGAGCTATGGAAGATCTAATTGGTCCGGCAGATGAGTTGCGCTATTTAGCAATTCTGCTCGCGGTTCTAGCGGCCGTCGCACTAGCTTTCGGTGCACAGTTTCAAAACAATGCCGTGTCCAACGGCAAAGCCAAGCCAAAGACCAAGGATGGTCGCGGCGGCTTGGGCCTCAGGCAGCTGCGAAAGTTAATTGTTCGCCCGCAGTGGATTTCTGGACTTGGCCTAATGGGTCTCGGAATGGTTTTGCAGCTTGGCGCACTTACTCTCGCACCCCTCATCGTGGTTCAGCCGATTGGTGCTTTAGCTCTGGTTATCACTTCGCTCTTGAATGCCCGAGTGACCAAGACCCGTCTCAATCGAGGCACAACCATCGCGATTATTCTCTGCACATTTGGAATTGCGGCATTCGTCACGACGGCTTCGGGCGTTGCAGATGCAAACGTTTTGACCGATACCGATGTCACGGCGGTGCTAGCGATTCTGCTTGGCCTTCTGGTTGTCTTCGCTGTGCTGTTCTTTACCTCGGGCAGGTCTGCGAAGCCACTCACCTACATCATCGGTGCCGGAGTTCTGTATGGCTTCGTCGCAACCCTTGCCAAGGTGGTCATTCAGCGCCTCTATCAGATGCAGTTTGACTGGCTCACGATTCTCTGTCTGCTGGCTCTGGTTGCAGCGGTCATTCTGGGTGGCTGGTTTGTGCAGAACGCTTACGCGTCTGGGCCGCCAGACTTGGTTATTGCCGGGCTTACAGTCATCGACCCTCTGGTTGCGGTGAGCGTGGCGATTGCGATCCTGGGCGAGGCCGAGGCGGCCACACCCTTGACTGCTATTGGCTTTGCCCTATCGGGTGCGATTGCTGTTGCGGGCGTGGTTCTGCTATCCAAGGTTCACCCGGAGTTGGCAGCGTCGAAGCAATAGTTTCGGTAAAATTGGGGTAGCCAAAACTGGCCGACTACCTAAGCGGGGCTGCTGTTAAGACTTCAAAGACACCACTCAAAATTGTTATTGGTGCCGATACTTTTCCGCCAGACATTAATGGCGCGGCTCGCTTTGCAGAGCGCCTGGCGGCCGGTCTGGTGCGCCACGGGCACGAAGTGCACGTTATTGTGCCGGCGTTCAGCTCTGAATACGGAACATTCGTTGAGACCCACGATGGCTCAAAGATGACGGTGCACAGAATAAAGAGCTACCGAGTTATTTCGCACAAAACCCTTAGGTTCGTATGGCCCTTCACTCTCAAGAAGAAGACCGACGAGATTCTTCGCTTGGTTCAGCCCGATGCCGTGCACGTTCAGTCGCACCTGATTGTCGGGCGTTACCTAATCAAGAGCGCCAAGCAGAGGCAGATTCGACTGTTGGCGACCAACCACATCATGCCCGAAAACCTAATCAAGTATTCGGTGATCATTCCTAAATGGTTTGAGAAGACCGCAATGAAGCTTGCCTGGCGCGATGCCGGTCGAGTGCTAAAGCAGGTTGACTTCATTACTACGCCAACCCGACGTGCAGCTGACCTTCTAGAGGCCGCCGCCGGCGTAACCGATGTGCTTGCAATCTCTTGCGGAATCGAAGCTTCAAAGTTTGCCAACGCAACACCAACCAGCAACAAGCAACCTCGAATTCTCTTTCTAGGTCGCCTCGACTATGAGAAACACATTCACAATTTGTTGAGCGCAGTAGCGCTTCTGCCGAAGAGCCTCAACACCCAGGTTGAAATTGTTGGCGACGGTGGAGAGCGCAAGGCACTCGAAGCCCAGGCGCAGCAACTCGGAATTTCGGAGCAGGTGAAGTTTCTCGGTCACATTAGTGAGCAGGAACTTCCAAAGGCATACGAGCGCGCCACATTATTCGCCATGCCATCAATCGCAGAGCTGCAATCAATCGCAACCATGGAGGCCATGGCCTCGGGACGACCAGTGGTTGCTGCCGACGCCATGGCGCTTCCGCACCTGGTGCACGATGGCGACAACGGCTACCTGTTTCCGCCAAATGATGTCGAAGTCTTTGCCGATCGACTTCTCAGGGTCTTGACCGCTGACAAAAAAGAACTCGCGCGCCTCAGCGAAAACTCGCTCTATTTGATTCAGTCACACGACATCGAACGAACCCTCAACATCTTTGAAGGGCTTTACCGCGGCGACAAAGATGCCGAGAAGACCTCAGACGACAACCGCGAGGGCTATCTCGAACCGATTGGCCGCCTAAACGCCCGCCTGAAAGCGCAGGTGGTTCTGATGCGCAAACAGGCCCTTGCCCTTCGAGAGGCATCGCTGAACTTGGTCGACAAGGCCGAAGAACTCGCCGAGGATGCCGTGCGTCGCGCCAAAGAGGCGAACGCTAAGGTCAAGAAATCTGCGGTCGATACGGCCAACAAAGCCAAATCTGCGGTGAAAGAAGTTGCCGAGCGTTTGAGGTCTGAAGACTAGTTCGAAAACGGGTAGGCTTTCCCAAACGAGCCAGCGGGGGCTAACTCCGCCGGACCTAGGCGAAAGAGCAAAGATGACCAAGCGCCCATGGCTAGACCACTATCCCAGTGACGTGCCCCACGAACTTCCGGCTGTTCCATTCAAGAACGTTGCCGAACTAATTCGCAAAGCTGCCAGCACCTACGGCAAGACAAAAGCCTTCACCCAGGTCATGCCGAATGGAATGAACGGCTCGCTTACTTACGCGCAGGTAGATCTGCTCTCAGACCGTTTTGCAATTTACCTTCGAGAAGTTGCCGGTCTTCAGTCTGGCGATCGAGTTGCAGTGCAGATGCCTAACTGCCTCAGCTACCCAATCGTGGCCTTCGGAATTCTGAAGGCCGGGTTGGTTCTCGTAAACACCAACCCGCTCTACACCGCGACCGAGATGACTCATCAGTTCTCAGACTCAGGTGCTAAGGCGCTCGTTGTGATTGATATGTTTGCCGACCGTTTGCCTGAGGTTTTGCCAAAGACCAGCATCGAGACCGTTGTCACTGTAAAGATCTCCGAGTACTTCCCTGCGCTTGTCGGCGGAGTCATCAGGGTTACCCAGAAGTTCTGGAGCAGAACCTTGCCGAAGATTGCCGTTGAACACACGAAGTTCAGCGACGCGCTAACCGCAGGTTCGAAGCAGCTCTCTGAAGAGAAACTAAAGGGCTATCTATCTTCGGTCGATTCCAACACGGTGGCAGCGCTGCAGTACACAGGTGGTACAACTGGTGTCTCTAAGGGTGCAATGCTTTCGCACGGCAACCTTGCAACTAACACCTTGCAGCTGATCACGATGTGCGGCGACTACATGCGCCCTGGCAAAGAGACTGTCGTAACCGCACTCCCGCTGTACCACATCTTTGCTTTCACGATCAACCTTCTTGGTTTCTGGCACAGCGGCGGCCGCAACCTCTTGGTTCCTTCACCTCGACCTCCTAGCAACTTGAGGCGCGTCTTCGAAAACTACAAAGTCACATGGATGACTGGCGTGAACACACTCTTCAACGCACTGCTCAACGAGCGCTGGTTTGTCGACAGCCCACCAAAGCACTTGCGCGCCTCGGCCGCGGGTGGCATGGCTTTGCACGAGTCTGTTTCGCAGCGCTGGCGTGAAATCACAGGCACTCCGATTGTCGAGGGTTATGGATTGACCGAGACTTCTCCGGTGCTCACCTTCAACCCGCTCGGTGGTCAGGGCAAGGATGGCACCATTGGCATCCCTGTGCCTTCGACCGACGTTAAGTGCGTTAAAGACGACGGTTCTGAAGCTGCTGTTGGTGAACCTGGCGAGATTTACGCATCTGGGCCACAAATCATGCTCGGCTACTGGCAGCGACCAGACGAAACCAAGGCCACTATGAGCGGTGCTTGGTTCAAGACTGGCGACATCGCAACTCGCGATTCAGATGGTTACTTCACGATTGTCGACCGCAAGAAAGACATGATTCTTGTCTCTGGGTTCAACGTCTACCCGAACGAGGTCGAAGAGCAGATCGCCGCTCTCGCAGGCGTGCTAGAGGTCGGCGTCATTGGTGTTCCAAACACGGGCAGCGGCGAAAAGGTGAAGGCTTTCATCGTTGCCGGTGTAACCCCTCCGACAGAGGCCGAAGTTATCGCCCACTGCCGCGTTCACCTCTCGGCCTACAAGGTTCCAAGCTCGGTCGAGTTTGTAACTGAATTGCCAAAGAGCCCAATCGGCAAGATTCTGCGAAGAGAACTACGCGCTCAAGAAATCGCATCAATTTCGAACAGGAAGGGCTAGCCATGAATTCGCTAATGATCCGGGCTGCAGAGACAGCCAACCAGGCAACGGTTGTAAACGAGTTTGAACAGTCTCTTCTTCGAATCTTCATCCTGATCATCATGTTCGGGCTCGGAGCCGGGCTCACCCCGAAGGATTTCACCCTCGCTTTGCGTCGGCCTTGGGGTCTTGTGGTTGGTTGGGTAGCTCAGTTCGGCATCATGCCGCTGACCTCGTTTGTGCTTATCGTGGCAGTTTTAATTCCGTTCTCGCCACCAGAGGGTGTTCTATTCATTGCTCTCGGAGCACTGATTATGGGAAGCGTGCCAGCCGGCACCACCTCGAATCTGTTCACTTACTTCTCCAAGGGAAACGTAGCCCTTAGCGTCACGATGACGGTGAACTCAACTCTGTGGGCATTCATCATGACTCCGTTGGCTCTGTGGGCTTACTCGAACCTGCTCGGTCTCGACGAATCTCTCAGCGTTCCTCCAGGAGAGCTTGCAACGGTAATCGTTGGTCTGATCATTCCAGTAGGAATCGGAATGCTTATCCGCAGACTAAGCGCGAACATCGGTTCACTTATCGAACTAATCGGAAGCGTATTCGGCTTGTTGTTTATTCCATTCTTGATTGCCGTTTGGGTGCCGAGAAACTGGCAGTTGCTTCTTGACACCAACTGGCCCACCTACGTCGTGGCAATCGGTCTTGGTGCGGTTGGCATGCTTGCTGCCTACTACATGTCAAAGCTCCTAAAACTTCATCCCGCAAACGCGAGAACGATTGCGCTCGAGGCAGGTATCAACAATGGCCCACTCGCAATTGCGGTCATCGTAGCGGTCTACATCGACAACCCGGGTCTAGACCAGATCCTTCTTGTTCCTGCTCTTTACTCGCTGTTTATCGTGCTGCTCTCGACGGTTGTCACTTTGTTTTTCCGACGGGCGAATTTGGCAGCAGAGCAGAAGATACCGAACCTGCTCTAATTAGGCACACCGCTGGAAACCCGCACACACGGGTAAACTTTTAGCGGCTGGGGGAGTTAGCTCAGCTGGTTAGAGCAGCGGACTCATAATCCGTCGGTCACGGGTTCAAGTCCCGTACTCCCCACCGAGTCGAGTTTTTGGCGACCCGCGCTTTGTCTGCCGCACAGTCTTCGGCGTAATAGCATTACGCATGACCTCAATCGCAGTGATCGGCGCTGGTTGGCGCGCACAGTTCTTCATTCGCTTGGCGAAGATGATGCCCGAGAAGTTCGAAATTGTCGGAGTGGTTGCCCGCAGAGAAGATGTGCGAGCCAAGCTACAACAAGATTTTGGCGTTCAGACCTTTTCTTCAGTGAGTCAATTACTTAGTCATAAGAAGCCCGACTATGCAATCGTTAGCGTTTCCTGGGATGCGAATCCGGGGCTCGTTGAGGAACTCGTTACCGCCGGCATCCATGTGCTTTGTGAAACGCCGCCGGCACCTACTCTCGAGGGCTTGCAGTCACTCTGGAAGAACGTAGGTTCTTCAGGTCTAGTTCAGGTTGCCGAGCAATACATGTCTTTACCCGGTCATGCCGCTCGCTTAGCAATTGTTAGAGCCGGAACCATCGGCCAAGTCGGTTCGGTTGAGATTTCCTCGACGCACGGATATCACGCCGTGTCGATCATGCGCGGTTTTCTAGATGCTGGTTTTGAGCCAACCCAAATCACGACCCGACAGTTTGCAGCCCCGCTAGTCGATCCTCTCGCTCGTGCGGGATGGAACGACGACTTGATTCCAAAGAGCGCAAAGACCACCATTTCGCTGATTGATTTTGGTGCCGGCAAATCTGGTCTCTACAACTTCGTCGACAATCAATGGCACAACCAGCTGCGCCATCGAAGAATAGTTATTCGAGGCAGCAGGGGAGAGCTAGTCGATGACTCGGTCATTCGGTTGGTTGATGGGCCTGCAATCACAACTTCGCGCATTGAGCGTTACCAGCTCGGCTATGACCTGAATTTGGACGGCTTTGACACCGAGCACTTATCTTTCGACGGCCAAGTAGTTTTCAAGAATCCGTTCACAGGGCTTCGGCTCATGGATGAGGAGATCGCGATCGCTCAACTCATGGTGCAAATGGCCGACTGGCTCGATGGCAAGGCGACGGCTCCTTACCCGCTAGCGCAAGCCTGCCAGGATCACTTGGTCTCTCTCGCGATAGACGAATCGATTGCGACTGGCAACTCCGTGAGTACGCAAAGGCAGGCTTGGGCCAAGTAGCCGTCAGCAGCCAGCCGGGCAGTCTGAGAATTGGCTGAATGCCAGCAAAAGTGGGGTTATGAAAGCGTTTACTCAATCTCAATGTCGCCGTTCTGGCTAGAATTGGCGAAGTTCTATAGAGAGATGGAAACTAATGAAATTGACTTCACTAAACCAGAGATTAGCACTGGCAATCATGACCGTTTTCGCGGTCTTGGCGACACAGTTTTCAGCCGCGCCGGCAAAAGCGCTCGCATCAGACACCCTGACCATCACGGTTCACTACAACCGCATAGCCGGCGACTATGAAAACTGGAATCTCTGGATCTGGAAGAACATGGACACTGGCGCCGACGGTGCCGGAATCGAAGTGAAGTTTGACCAAGACACCTCGTATGGAAAGAAAGTTACTTTCAAGCTCGAGGGCATGAAGCCTTTCGACAACGTTGGAATAATCGCTCGTTTGGGCAACTGGTCGAAGAAAGATGTCGGCTCAACCTGGCCGAACGGCGGAGACCGCTTTATCAAAAACTTTGATGCAAATGGAAAAGCTGAGGTATGGCTGATCGAGGGAGATAAAGAGATTTATACCAAGGAGCCGGTAATCGGCGCAATTAAGCCACAGATTAACTCAGCGATTCTTAATGACTTCAAAGCCGTCACGCTAACGCTGAACAATCAGTACACATTGAAGGGCACAGCTACTGAAGACTTCACGCTGACAGACGCCAAGGGCGGTAGCGTCGCAATTTCTTCGGTTAGCCTTCCGGCCGGAAAAACTTCTTCAAACTTTGTCACGCTAAACCTGAATGCCGACGTTGACATCGCTAGTTCGTACACGGTCAACCACCCGGTTTACGGCAAGGGTTCAGTTGCCGTCGGTTCAATCATGGATAGCAAAGCCTTCGCTGACGCGTTTACCTACACCGGAAACGACCTCGGCAACACCTACTCTGCGGCCAAGACCGACTTTAGAGTTTGGGCTCCAACCGCAACGCGAGTGAAGCTAATTACTTATTCTTCGCTCACCGCTCGCACAGGAACCGAGATCTTTATGACCAAGGCCGAGAAGGGCACTTGGACTGCTTCAATTTCGGGTGACCAGCACTTGCTGCCTTACGTATACCAAGCTGAAGTCGGCGGATTCTTTAGGGAAGCAGTTGACCCGTATGTTAGGGCGACCGCTATCGAGGGCGACCGCGGTGTCGTCGTTGACCTGAACCGAACCAACCCTGCGAAGTGGACTCCGGGCGCAGCGAACAAGCCAGCATTCTCGGGCAAGCCAACCGACGCCGTGATCTACGAAACTCACGTTCGTGACCTTTCGATTGACTCGAACAGTGGAATCCCGGTTGCTCACAGAGGCAAGTTCTTGGCCTTCACCGACTACAACACCACAACCACTCAGGTCGTGACCAACAAGAAGACCAAGAAGAAGACTGTGGTCAAGACCAAGAACCCATCGGGAATGTCAGCAATCAAGGACCTAGGCATCAGCCACATTCAGTTCTTGCCAATCTACGACTATGCCTCGGTTACCGAAGCTAAGCCGACATTCAACTGGGGTTATGACCCGAAGAACTTCAACGTTCCAGAGGGTTCCTACGCCACCAAGCCGGCCGACCCGGTGAACCGAATCATGGAGTTGAAGACCATGATTCAGTCACTGCACGACAATGGCATCCGTGTGATCATGGACGTCGTTTACAACCACGTCTGGGATGCCGGCTCGTTTAGCCAGGAGCAGCTAGTTCCGGGCTACTTCTTCAGAAAGACAGCATCTGGCGAGTATGCCAACGGAACCGGTGTTGGCAACGAGACCGCATCTGAACGTCCGATGGTTCGCAAGTTCATCGTTGATTCGATCAAATACTGGGCAACCGAGTACAACCTCGATGGCTACCGATTCGATCTGATGGGTATTCACGACGTCACGACCATGCAGCAGGTTCGAGCTGAACTCAACAAGATCGACCCGACCATCATCGTTCTCGGTGAGGGCTGGAACATGGGTGAAATGATTCCTGACAACCAGAAGGCTGCGCAGATTAACGCGCTATCTCTGCCTGGAATCTCAATGTTCAACGACGAGATCCGTGACGGAATCAAGGGTTCTGTATTCGACTCGGGTGACCGCGGTTGGGCAACTGGTAAATACGCCGCAATCAGCAGTGTCAAGGCTGGAATTGTCGGAAACATTGCCTTCGACCGTTTTGTAAATGGAAGATGGACCACGATTGACCCTGGCCAGTCTGTGAACTACGTAGAAGCTCACGACAACCTGTCTCTCTATGACAAGTTGAAGGCAAGCAAGCGTGGCTCTAGCGAGGCATTGCTCGGGTCTTATCACAGGCTCTCGACTTCGGTGCCTTTGCTAGCTCAGGGCATGCCATTCATTCAGGCCGGCCAAGAGTTCTTGAGAACCAAGTTGGGTGATGAGAACAGCTACAAGTCAAGCGACGCTGTGAACTCGCTCAAGTGGAATTCACGCGCGACCAACATCGTGAGCGTCAACTACTACAAGGGTCTGCTGGCGATTCGCAAGGCTCACCCGGCATTCAGAATGGATACGGCCGCTGCTGTGAAGGCTAACCTTGCTTTCATTAATGCTGACGAACCTGTGATTGCTTACTCGTTGAACGGTAAGGCGGTTGGCGACTCTTGGAACACGATTGTCGTAGTTCACAACCCGAGCACAGTAGCCAGAACAATCACGCTACCTTCTAGCGGCGATTGGAACGTTGTGGTCTCAGGTTCTCGTGCATCACTCGAGACGATCACCACGCTGAAGGGTGTAACGACGGTCTCGGTGCCCGCACTGAGCACCTGGGTTGCGCACAAGCAATAATTTTTCAGGTTCAAAGGCCGGTCGAAAGACCGGCCTTTGCGCTATCTTTGGCAAAAGGCTTGCAGTGGGCCGGGGGAAGTAGATTGACCGCATGAAGAAGTTTTTGGCGTTGCTTCTGACAGTTTCTCTGTTGGGAATCACTCCGGTCGCTTATTCGGCGACACCAAAGATAGGTCAGGCTTGTTCCAAATCCGGCCAGCGTGTTGTTGTGGCAAAGGTGCCTCTCGTTTGCAAGGTGGGCACCCAGGCGCAGCAGAAAAAAGCAAAGTCGCGATTTGTCTGGGCGAAGTTCGTTGCACCAAAGCCCGCTCCGGTTTTAGCTCCTAAATCTCCGCTTTCAGCCTTGCCGGCTTTCGCTTCGGTCGATGCTTGCCGCATCGAGGACAACTCGCAATCGTTCACTAAGGCTGGCTTTCCTCAGCACAGTCAGATGAAGCGAACGGGATCGAAGCTTGTCGTTCAACTGATTTACATCGATTTCGCAGACGTAGTGGCGACGGGCAAACCGAGTGACGACAGGGTTTTCTGGACCGAGGGAGTGTCGAAGTTTTTAGCCGACATGTCGAATGGGGTTGTTAACTTCGAGTGGAGGACCACCGAGAGTTACAGTCGCATGAGCAAGAAGCTTGCCGATTATCGAGTGACCAGATCAGCGGGTGGTAGCACAGTTCCGCTGGTTCAAGAAGCAATTACGCTAGTTGACAGGCAGGTTGACTTCACCGGCGTTGACTTCGTTGTTGCGGTTCTGCCCCCGAATACTCCGCGAGAACTATCTGACGTCTCGCCGGCGCTGATGCTATCCAGCAGTGATCCATTCAAGACGAACGAGGGGCGGGTATACCGTGCAACTCTCGTCGGTGGCGACATGCGATTCCCAGAGGGTCACCTTTTGCTTTCTCATGAGATCGGTCACCTACTCGGGCTACACGACTACTACTGGTATGGCTGGAAACCTGGCATGGCCTACGAAGACCAGTTCAAGTTCATGGGGCACTTCGACAACATGAATTTCGCTCCAGGAAATTCACGCGAGTGGACTGCGTGGAGCAGATGGCTCATTGACTTCCTTCCAGATTCAAAGGTTCTTTGCGCAAAGGAAGGCACAGAGGCTTCGGCTCAACTTGACGCGGTTTCGAAAGTTGGTACGGGTGCTCAGCTTCTCGTGATACGAACCTCGGCAACCGAAGCGATTGCCATCGAGTCAAGAAGAAACACCCGTCACGATTCGAAGGCATCGACTGCGTCGAATGGCCTCTTGGTCTACAAGATCGATACCAAGATTTTTAGTGGCCAAGGGCCAATACGAATTGTGAGAAAACCAACCTCGGTCGATGCGCTTTTCTCAGATGCCCCGCTGAAGCCCGGTGAGTCAATGCAGGTCGGCTCCTGGATAATCTCGAACCTAGAGAGTGGCGCCGACTGGGATGTCGTGAAGATAACCCCGGCGAAATAGCCCAAAAAACTCGCCTTTGACAAGTTCGATCAAATCGACGTATTCTTTTGACCTGCCTTGCAGCACAGGTCGTTGGGGAAGACGTACCTAGGTTTGGAGGCAAAATGACTGGTATTTCTGCGCAGGGTTCGGTGCTCATTCACTCGGCCCCTGCCTCGCTGATGCCGCACGTTGAGTGGGCAATCGGCAGGCTCCTCGGCGGGCCCGCAGGGCTCACCTGGACCCCTCAGCCAGCCCTAGCCAGCACTTTCAGAACCGAGCTTGAGTTCGACTCATCCACGTCATTTGGGGCCGTGTTGGCCTCAGAACTGCTCGGCTGGGGGTCGCTGAGGTTCGAGATTATTCAGCATGAATCACTCGGTGTGGCCGGCTGGCGTTGGGCATACACGCCTAGTTTGGGTCTATTTCAGGGTCAGATTGACTCCCTTGGTAATTCGCTGGTCACCGAGCACAGGCTGAATTCGATCTTGGATGCACCTAACGGCGCTTGGGCCGATCTGAAGACTCAGGTTCGACTAGCTCTCGGCCAGCCGTGGGATTTAGAGCTCGAGAGATACCGTGAAGCGGGGGAGCAATCTGCGGTGGTTTATCTGAGGGCGAATTAGTTTGCGCTCATGAACGCAACTACTGCGTTGTGGCCACCGAAACCAAAGGAATTCGACAGCGCCAAGATTTGACCGGTGGGCAAGGCGCGTGGCGAAGTGACAACATCCAGTGGAATTTCTGGGTCTTGATTCTGAAGGTTTAGAGTCGGCGGGGCGGTTCGCTCGTGCAGAGCTAGAACCGTAAAGATCGCTTCAATCGCACCCGCGCCGCCCAGTAGGTGTCCGGTTGATGACTTTGTAGCCGAGATGCAAATTTTGTCTAGGTGATCGCCGAAGACGCGCTTCAACGCCGTGTACTCTGCGATGTCACCCACCGGAGTTGAGGTTGCGTGAGCATTGATGTGAACAACGTCTTCGAGTTTCGCACCGGCTTGATCCAGCGCTTCGAGCATCGCGCGGGCTGCGCCGGTTCCCTCAGGATCTGGCGCTGTGATGTGGTGAGCGTCGCTCGTGACCGAACCGCCAACCAGGTAGGCATAGATTCTTGCGCCACGGGCTTTCGCGTGCTCTTCGGTTTCGATAACCAAAGCTCCGGCACCTTCGCCCATGACGAAGCCGTCGCGAGCAGTGTCGTATGGGCGGCTTGCGCCAGCGGGGTTTTCGTTGTTGCGAGAAAGCGCGTGCATAGAAGCAAATGCTGCAATCGGTAGCGGGTGAATTGCTGCCTCGCAGCCACCAGCGACAACAATGTCGATAGCACCAGATTGCAAACGCGCGATTGCATTAGCGATCGCCTCGGTGCTTGATGCGCAAGCAGATACGGCCGTGCGAACGCCACCGCGAGCGGCGATGTCCATTCCAATTGCCGCAGCCGGACCGTTTGCCATCAGCATTGGAACGGTCATCGGTAAGACTCGGCGCGGACCAGAGGTGTTCAGGGTGTCGTAGGCGTCGAGCAGGGTCCAGACTCCACCGATTCCGGTTGCGAATTCAACCGCGAGTCTTTCGGGTTCGACATCGGGGGTGCCGGCGTCGGCCCAGGCCTCGCGTGCCGCGATAAGAGCAAACTGGCTGGCTGGGTCGAGTCGTTTGGTCTCTGGAACGCTCAGTATTTCTTTGGCTGCCACCTTTGCTTGACCGGCAAACTTGACCGGCAGTTGGTGGCGTTCGACCCACTCTTGCTCGAGCGTAGAAACGCCAGACTCACCGGCAAGCAGTGCTCGCCAGGTGGTCTGCACGTCGCCACCGAGCGGGGTGGTTGCACCCAGCCCGGTTACGACTATTTTGTGGGTCAACGAAGGCTCTACTGAGCCTCGGTGATGAAGTTAACCGCGTCTGCCACGGTCTTTAGGTCGGCGACCTTATCTTCAGGAATGGTTACGCCAAACTTCTCTTCAGCGTTCATCACGATGGTTAGCATCGAGATCGAGTCAATGTCTAGGTCGTCAACGAACGACTTCTCCATCTGCACCTGTGAAGTGTCTAGACCGGTCTCTTCGTTTACGATTTGTGCCAAGCCGGTTAGAACTTCGGTTTGCGATAGTGCCATTGGTTTACTCCTTGGTTTGAATTTGGGACTGCCTCAATTTTAGGGCAGAACGACTACTTGGGCCGCGAAGGCGAGACCTGCGCCAAAGCCGATTTGCAGGGCTAAACCGCCCGATTTGACCTCACCTGAGCTCAGCAGCGCATCCATGGCT
>Ga0208463_1000045_pt1 | contig 31018 bp, 28 predicted proteins | sample LakMenEpi09Jul08_FD_150752 | JGI IMG/M metagenome (GOLD analysis project Ga0208463, IMG submission 150752) | Freshwater microbial communities from Lake Mendota, WI - 9JUL2008 deep hole epilimnion (SPAdes) | ecosystem: Environmental > Aquatic > Freshwater > Lake > Epilimnion/Euphotic zone ... | reverse complement strand
AAGGCTTTCTTTCACGAAGAGCAGCCGAAGCTTGGCTCTGACCACAACGTCATTGGCCCAGGTGAAATCATCGACATTCGTTTCACCGGCGTGAGCAACCAATACCTCATTGAAATTCCTAACCTCGGTAACGTCACCGTGTTCGCGCAGAACATCGGCAAGAGCCCGGTGATCGAACTCGGTGCGAAGGTTTGGGTCAGTTGGAAGGTTGAGCACTCATTTGGGTTGTCTGACCTACCTGAAGTCGTCAGTGAACTCGAGCCGGTAGCCTAACCAATGGCAATCGCAGCATTCGGTCACGCCACAGGTTCGGGGCCTAAACAAACAGCCCCGGGCAAGAAGAGCGCAAAGGTAGCTTTTTTGCTGCTGGCACCCGGATTGATGTATCTCGCTATATTCTTCGTCGCCCCGCTAATCTCTCTGGTAATCACTTCGCTGCAAACCGTCGACTTCAGCACCGGCTTTGCGGTCTACAACTACGGCTTTGAAGTCGGCAACTATGTGAATGTGGTCAGCCAGTATGGCGAGCAAATCGGTCGTTCATTCATGTACGCCTTCTTTGCCACAATTGCTGCGCTGCTAATCAGTTACCCGCTCGCATACTTTATTGGCGTTAAAGCCAGGCGTTATCCGTTGCTTCAAGCTTTGATGCTGACGCTGGTCATTGCGCCTTTCTTCATCTCGTTCTTGCTTCGCACCTTTGCCTGGAAGCAAATCTTTTCAAATGAATCATGGATAGTCACAACCCTGCAGAGCATTGGCGTCTTGGCCAGCGATCAGTATCTCGTTGGAACCCCGTTTCTGGTGATCTTCGGTCTGACCTACAACTTCATTCCGTTCATGACGCTGCCTCTCTATACGAGCCTCGAGCGACTAGACATTCGTTACCTCGAAGCCGGCGCCGACCTCTACGCGAACCCGCGCAAGGTTTTCCGCAAGGTAACCATTCCGCTGTCGATGCCGGGAATCGTTTCTGGAACCCTGCTCACATTCATTCCGATTGCCGGGGACTACGTGAACGCATCCGGGCTCTTTCTCGGCAGCACGCAAACCGCCATGCTCGGCAACGTGGTTGAGTCGAAGTTCTTGAAGAGTTACGACTATCCAACGGCATCGGCGCTATCCGTGATATTGATGGGCGCAATCATGTTGCTCGTGACGTTCTATGTTAGACGCAGCGGAACGGACGATCTGCTGTGAGAAAGTTTTCGTTTGGTCGTTACGCACTGCCGGTCTACGCCGTGCTTGCGTTCATTTACCTGCTGATTCCGATTGCCTTCACGTTCTTCTTCTCGTTCAACGATTACCGTCGCAGCAACATCACCTGGCGCGGTTTCACACTCGACAACTGGACTAGCGTCTGCGAGGCGCAGGGTGTGTGTGCGGCTTTCGCAACCTCGATTTCGATTGGCTTAATTTCAACTTTGATTGCAACCACCCTGGGCACGATGATTGCAATCGCCTTGGTGCGTTACCGGTTCAAGTTTCGCTCGTCTATCAGCCTGCTTTTGTTTCTGCCGATGGCGACACCGGAGTTGGTTTTGGGCGCTGGACTAGCCGCGCAGTTCTTCAACTTTGGTGTCGAGATGGGCTTCACCACAATCGTTCTCGCTCACGTCATGTTCTGTCTCAGCTTTGTGGTGGTGACCGTGAAGGCTCGCGTGGCCAGCCTCGACCCTGCGCTCGAAGAAGCGGCAACCGATCTTTACGGCTCACCGAGCCAGGTCTTCTGGAAAGTTACCTTTCCTTTGCTTTTGCCAGGCATCATGGCCGCGGCTTTGCTGGCTTTCGCACTTAGCTTCGACGACTTCATCATCACCTACTTCAACTCGGGGCCAACGCAGACTTTCCCGACATTCGTATACACCGCGGCGTCTAAGGGATTACCGGGTGAAGCGAACGTCATCGGTATCGCCGTGTTCTTTCTGGCGATTGCCATCGTTATGACTTTGCAGGTGCGTTCATCGATAAAGGCCAAGCGGCTCGCATCCATAAAGTAAAAAAGAACCCCTCCCAATCAGGAGGGGTTACTTTTTTGATGTTTAGACTGTCGCCAAACCCTCGGCAAGAACATCGAGCGCTTCGTGCAACTGAGCGTCGGTGATTGCCAGCGGTGGCAAGAAGCGAATCACGTTGCCGAAGGTTCCCGCGTTGAGAACAATCACACCGTTCATGTGGCAGAACTTGACCACTTTATCTGATGCGGCAGAGTTCGGGTTCAGAGTGCCTGGCTCAACGAACTCGATGGCAATCATTGCGCCGCGACCGCGAACCTCGGCGATTACCGGGTGTTTGTCTTTGAGTTCGTTTAGTCGGGTCGTCAAGATGGTTTCGATTTCTAGCGCGCGCTCGAGAACACCGCCGGCTTCTATCTGCTTGAGCACGGCAACAGCTGCAGCCGCGGCTACCGGGTTTCCACCGTAGGTGCCGCCGATACCGCCGGCGTGAGACGAATCCATGATCTCGGCGCGACCGGTGACTGCCGAGATCGGCATGCCGCCGGCGATTCCCTTGGCGATCGTGAACATGTCTGGTTCGAAGCCCTCTTCGTAGTGCGTGGCAAACCAGCGACCGGTTCTTGCAACACCCGACTGAACCTCATCGGCAACCATGACGATGCCGTTGGCCTTCGCCCAAGCCGATAGCGCCGGCAAGAAACCTGGCGCAGGAACGATGAACCCGCCCTCGCCCTGAATTGGCTCGATGACGATGGCAGCTAGGTTCGCTGCGCCAACGCGCTTCTCCATGTAGTTGATTGCGCGCTTGGCTGCGTCTTCGCCGCTGATGCCACCGTCACGAAGCGGGTAAGACATCGGAACGTGGTGCACGCCAGGCGCGAATGGGCCGAAACCGCTGTTGTAAGGCATCGCCTTGAAGTTCATGGCCATGGTCAGGTTGGTGCGCCCGTGGTATCCGTGATCAAAAACGGCAATCTCGCCGCGACCGGTGAACTTGCGAGCAAACTTCACTGCGTTCTCGACCGCTTCAGCACCCGAGTTGAACAGTGCACTGCGCTTCTCGAAGTTGCCGGGGGTGTGCTTGTTCAGCAGTTCGCAGACCTCGATGTATGGAACATACGGAGTGACGGTAAAGAGTGTGTGGGTCAGCTTGGCTACCTGCTCCTGAACCGCCGCGACTAGCTGGTCATTGGTGTGGCCAATTGTGGTCACGCCGATACCAGAACCTAGGTCGATAAAGCGATTGCCGTCGACATCGGTAACCAAAGCGCCGTGGGCGTGGTCGATGTAGACCGGAAGGGCTGCTCCAACGCCGTGCGAAACCTCTTTTAGGCGCTTCGCGTGCAGTTGCTGAGAGATCGGGCCCGGAATAGCAGTGACGATGTTGCGTGCATACATGACTGATTGTTCGCTCATATTCCAATCTTACGCCTCGCATTCGTTGGGTTGCTGGCAAGATTGCACTATGCGTCGCGTAATTATTCTCGGATCGACCGGTTCGATCGGCACCCAGGCGCTCGAGGTTATTCGCGAGAATCCGGGCATGTTTGAGGTGGTCGCGCTCGCGGCTGGCAGCAACTCTGAGCTGCTCGAGGCTCAGGCCGCCGAGTTCTCGGTGCCCGCCAACCGAGCGGTGCTTGGCGCAGATGCCGCAACCGAATTGGTCGAGCAGGTCGATGCCGATGTCGTGGTCAACGGCATAACCGGCTCGATTGGTCTCTTGCCAACAATGGCTGCCTTGCGCAGCGGCAAGACTTTGGCGCTGGCAAATAAAGAGTCGCTGATTGTCGGTGGTCGACTTGTCACGGATGCGGCGCAGCCCGGTCAGATTGTTCCGGTCGATAGTGAACACTCGGCGCTCGCGCAGTGCCTGCTCGCCGGTGAGCCGCGCGAGGTGCGCAAGTTGATCTTGACGGCTTCGGGTGGTCCGTTTCGCGGATACACGCGCGAGCAGTTGACTTTGGTCACGCCGCAGCAGGCGCTTGCTCACCCGACCTGGGTAATGGGAAAAGTCGTAACCACGAACTCGGCAACTCTGGTCAACAAGGGTCTCGAACTTATCGAAGCGCACCTGCTTTTCGATATCGACATCGATCGAATCGAAGTCACCGTTCACCCGCAGTCTGTCGTGCACTCGATGGTTGAGTTTTTCGATGGTTCAACCATGGCGCAGTGCTCGCCGCCGAACATGAAGCTTCCGATTGCTTTTGGCATGTCTTGGCCCAATCGAATCGAGAATGTCGTTACCGCAGTTGATTTCACCGCGGCACACCAGTGGACATTCGAACCGCTCAACGAGAGCGTCTTCGGCGCAGTGCGTTTGGCTCGACAGGTTGGTAAAGCTGCGAGCACCTATCCCGCGGTTTATAACGCCGCGAACGAAGAAGCTGTCGAAGCTTTTCATCGAAACAAGATTGGCTTCAACCAGATTGTCGATGTGATTCAGCGAGTCGTCGATGCTCACGAGCCAGAAGGCGAACTTTCAATCGATTCGGTCTTGGCCGCAGAGCGCTGGGCGCGCGACAGGGCAGTGGCTCAAATGGTGACGGCATGTTAGCAACTAGCAGGTTTTTGTCAGCGCGACTACCTAGGGTCAAAGCATGATCGACATTCTCTGGTACATCGGCGGAATCGCGCTAATCGCATTGGGTATTGGCTTCTCAATCGGTTGGCACGAGCTCGGTCACCTATTGCCGGCCAAGCTGTTCGGTGTCAAAGTACCGAAGTACATGATTGGCTTAGGGCCAACTCTGTTCTCTCGCAAGCGTGGCGAGACCGAATACGGAGTCAAGGCAATTCCGCTCGGTGGCTACATCACGATGATTGGAATGTATCCGCCAGCAAAGCCGGGGGCCAAGGTGGGCACCGGGTTCTTCGCCGAGTCAATTCAGGCAGCCCGCGATGCTCACAGCGAGCACGTGACCGAGGCCGATAAGAATCGCATGTTCTATCAACTGCCGGTTTACAAGCGCATGATCATCATGTTCGGTGGCCCATTCATGAATCTGATTCTGGGTTTCGCGCTAACTTTTGCCGTGCTTATCGGCATCGGAAGTTACGAGCGTTCAACCAACATCGTCGAAGTTTCGCAGTGTGTGCCGAGCAGTTTCACCGAGCAGGTCGAGTGTTCGCCGGCCGATCGGGTTGGCCCGGCGAAAGAGGCGGGCTTGCTTGCGGGCGATGTTATCTTGGCGGTCGACGGCCAGCCAGTTCGCAACTGGGATGAAATCACAAATTACGCGATAGCGAATCCCGGTTCACTAAATCTTGAAGTGATTCGTGATTCGACAAAGCTCACCGCGACAATCAATCCAGTTCTGGTAACTCGCCCGAGCGTTTCTATTGACGGAAAAACCATCACCGAAGAGCTTCCATTCTTTGGCGTCGTGCTCGAACCGGTTCGGCAGTCGCAGAGTTTCGGCGAGGCGCTGACTTACTCGGGCAACATACTCACTTCAACCTTCGATCTGATTCTCACTCTTCCCGTACAGGTGGTTGATTTGCTCAGCAGCACGATCAGCGGCGAAGCTAGAGATTCGAGCGGCCCGGTTTCGATTGTTGGAATTGGTCAGGCTGCCGGCTCTATTGCCAGCAACAACGATGTCGACCCGCTCGACAAGTGGGCAACCGGGTTGATGATGCTGGCGAGCCTCAACTTCGCACTCTTTGCGTTCAACATGCTTCCGCTTTTGCCACTCGACGGTGGGCACTTGGCAGGCGCGGTCTACGAATCAATCAAGAAGGGCTTTTACAGACTCAGGGGCAAGCCGAATCCGGGGCCGGCAGACACCGCCCTGCTCATGCCGCTTACCTATGCGGTAACCGCACTGCTTATCGTGTTGAGCTTGATTCTGCTGGTTGTCGACTTCGTCAACCCGCTGTCGCTTGGTTTCTAGGGCTGAAAGCCGTCGCCGCTGTTTATGCTTAAGTCAAACGAAAGCGAAATTCAATGGTTGCAATAAATCTGGGTAAGCCAAAGCCTCCGGTTTTGACCCCGCGCCGCAAGACCCGCCAGATCATGGTCGGCAAGGTCGGTGTTGGCAGTGATTCGCCGATTTCTGTGCAGTCGATGTGCACAACTCAGACCACCGATGTGAACGCAACCCTTCAGCAAATCGCAGAACTGACGGCATCGGGTTGCGACATCGTTCGCGTTGCGGTTCCGACCCAAGATGACGCTGACAAGCTACAAATAATTGCGAGAAAGTCACAGCTGCCCGTGATTGCCGACATTCACTTTCAGCCAAAATATGTTTTCACGGCAATCGACGCCGGTTGCGGCGCGGTTCGAGTTAACCCTGGCAACATTCGTCAGTTCGATGACAAAGTTGGCGAAATTTCAAAGGCCGCCAAAGAAGCCGGCATCTCGATTCGCATCGGAGTGAACGCCGGTTCACTGGATCCGCGGTTGTTGCAGAAGTACGGCAAGGCCACGGCCGAAGCTCTGGTCGAGTCTGCAGTCTGGGAAGCCTCGCTTTTTGAAGAACACGACTTTCACGACTTCAAGATTTCGGTAAAGCACAACGACCCGGTTGTCATGGTCAAGGCATACGAGATGCTTGCCGAGCGCGGTGACTGGCCACTGCACCTGGGCGTCACCGAAGCCGGGCCAGCTTTTCAGGGAACTATCAAGTCATCGGTTGCCTTCGGTGCTCTGCTGAGCAAAGGCATCGGCGACACCATCCGTGTTTCGCTTTCTGCGCCACCGGTAGAAGAGATTAAGGTTGGCTCGCAGATTCTCGAGAGCCTCAACCTCAGACCAAGAAAACTCGAAATTGTGAGCTGCCCATCTTGTGGTCGCGCCCAGGTCGATGTTTACACGCTTGCCAATGAAGTTACCGCGGGGCTCGAGAAACTCACCGTTCCACTTCGTGTTGCCGTAATGGGTTGCGTTGTGAACGGCCCCGGTGAAGCTCGCGAGGCTGACCTGGGTGTCGCATCTGGAAACGGCAAGGGCCAAATCTTTGTTCGCGGTGAAGTTATCAAGACTGTGCCCGAGAGCGAAATCGTTGCAACTCTCATCGAAGAGGCAAACCGCATCGCGGCAACCATGGATCCGAACCTTGTCGGCAGCCCACAGGTACTCGTATCTAATCCAGATAAGTAAGCACTCGATTTAGAGCGGTCTCAGCGCCTGCTTGGTAAAGTTTCGGTATGCCGATACGCCTTTCATCCCTGTTCTTGCGCACCTTGCGCGAAGACCCATCTGAAGCCGAAGTAGACAGCCACAAGTTGCTGCTGCGCGCCGGCTACATCAGAAGGGCAGCGCCTGGCGTCTACACCTGGCTGCCACTCGGGCTGTTGGTAAAGGCCAAGGTCGAGCAGGTAGTGCGCGAAGAGATGAACCGCGCCGGCGCTCAGGAAGTGTTTTTCCCGGCTCTTTTGCCACGCGAACCTTTCGAGGCCACCAACCGCTGGACTGAATATGGCGACAACCTGTTTCGCTTGCAGGACCGCAAAAAAGCCGACTATCTGCTAGCGCCAACCCACGAAGAGATGTTCACGCTGCTCGTGAAAGATCTCTACTCTTCATACAAAGACCTTCCGGTTTGCCTCTACCAAATTCAGAACAAGTACCGCGACGAAGCTAGGCCTCGCGCGGGTCTCTTGCGCGGTCGCGAATTCGTGATGAAAGACGCTTACTCGTTCGACGTAACCGACGAGGGTTTGCGCGCGGCTTATCAGTCGCAGCGAGATGCCTACGAGCGAATCTTCACTCGTTTGAGTGTCGACTATGTGATCGTCAAAGCTGACGCGGGAGCGATGGGCGGAAGCGCATCCGAGGAGTTCTTGTCGCCAAGCCCAATTGGTGAAGACACCTTTGTTCGTTCTGCGGGTGGCTACGCGGCAAACGTAGAAGCCGTTCAGACGGTTGCTCCAAAGGCAACTTCAACCGATGGTTTGCCAGCGGCAGTTGTGCACCCATCGCCAAACACTCCAACCATTGCGACGCTTGTCGACCTCGCGAATGCAAATGTTGCTCGCGCCGATGGGCGAGCATGGACGGCAGCTGACACCCTCAAGAATGTTGTGCTCGCACTAACTTCACCAGAGGGCAAACGCTCACTTGTGATTGTTGGTGTGCCCGGCGATCGCGATGTCGACACCAAGCGTGCAGAAGCTGCCTTCTCGCCAAACGAGGTTGAAGCTGCGAACGACGAAGACTTCGAGCGCAACCCTGAACTCGTCAAGGGCTACATCGGCCCGGTGAAGAACGGTCAGGCCGTGCTCGGTCTCGAGGGCTCATCAAAGATTCGTTACCTGCTCGACCCACGAGTTGTCGATGGCACCGCATGGATAACCGGAGCCAACGAAAAAGAGAAGCACGTTTTCGACCTGGTCAAGGGTCGCGATTTTGGTGCAGACGGTGTAATCGACATCGCCGAGGTGCGCGCCGGCGATCAGGCCCCAGATGGCAGCGGCCCTCTCGAGTTGGCTCGTGGCATTGAGATTGGTCACGTATTTCAGCTCGGTCGCAAGTATGCCGAGGCGCTTGGCCTTCAGGTTCTCGACGAAAACGGCAAGCTGGTCACGGTAACCATGGGTTCATATGGCATCGGAGTCACCCGTTTGGTGGCCGTGCTGGCCGAGGCCAACCGCGACGATAAGGGTCTGATTTGGCCCGAGTCGGTTAGCCCTGCTGACATCTACATCGTGGCCGCTGGCAAAGACGACCACGTCTTCGAAGCTGCCGAGAGACTGGCTGCCGAATTTGAAGCGGCCGGCAAGACCGTGATGCTTGATGACCGTCAAAAGGTGAGCCCAGGCGTGAAGTTCAGCGACGCTGAACTCATCGGTGTTCCCAACGTAATCATCTGTGGCAAGGGCCTAGAAAACGGCGAAGTTGATTTTTGGAACCGTCGCTCTGGTGACCGTCGCTCAGTGCCGCTAAACTCGGTGGTAGCAGAGTTCATTTAATCTGCACCTACAACTAACTATCGGCCGGGAGGCAGCGCTCATGGATATCGACCTTGGAATTCTCAGGACACTCGAGCGCGAGAAAGAAATCCCATTTGTCGAGCTAGTTTCAATCATCGAAGCCGCAATTCTTGCGGCCTATTTCAAGAACCTCGGTCTAGACCCAAAAGAGCACAAAGCTCGTGCGGTGCTCGACAAGCAGAGCGGATCGGTTCACATCTTCGAGATAACTTTCAACGAAGAAACTCGCGAGACTTCTGAAAAAGATGTAACTCCCGAGAACTTTGGCCGCATCGCGGCCTATTCGGCAAAGCAGGTAATCGCGCAGCGTCTTCGCGAGATAAACGACGAGGGTTTGCTGGGCGAGTTCAAAGGTAAAGAGGGCGACATTGTCGCCGGCGTAATTCAGCAGGGTCCGCGCAGTTACATGATTCACGTTGACCTCGGCACAATCGAAGCGCTCTTGCCGCCAGAAGAACAGGTTGCTGGCGAAGACTACTCACACGGAAAACGCATCCGTGTTCTAGTGACAAACGTCAACAAAGGAACTCGTGGCCCGCAGGTGACCGTTTCACGATCGCACCCGACTTTGGTTCGCAAACTCTTTGCACTCGAGGTTCCAGAGATTGCCAACGGCACGGTCGAAATTGTTCAGGTCGCGCGCGAGGCCGGGCATCGCACCAAGATTGCGGTTCGCGCTCACGAGGCGGGCATCAATGCCAAGGGTTCTTGCATCGGCGAGTTGGGTCAGCGGGTCAGGGCGGTGTCGGCCGAGCTGAACGAAGAGAAGATCGACATCGTTGACTACAGCGAAGACATCTGCGAGTTCGTGGCTCAGGCGCTATCGCCGGCCAAGGTTTCTAGCGCCTACGTGATAGGCAAGGGCGACCCGAAGGCCAGCGGCGACGGGCGAGTAACCCACGTTCGCGCGCTCGTGCCCGACTATCAGCTGTCTCTAGCCATCGGCAAAGAGGGGCAGAACGTGCGATTGGCCGCCAAACTAACCGGTGCCAAGATCGATGTTCAGCCCGAAAGCATCCTAGAAGGCGACGACTAGCGGGCTATTTTGGCCAGGGGCGATTTTGCCCCTGACTTAAATGCCATTGGGCGGTTAGAATGAGACCAGTTAGAACCTGTGTTGGCTGTCGCCAGCGCTCAAATCGATCAGATTTGCTCAGAATCGTTGCCAACTCGAACGAGTTGCTAATCGACTTCTTAGCTGTATTGCCCGGTCGAGGGGCCTGGATTCATCCAAGTTCAGACTGTATTCAAAAAGCCAATGAGCGCGGCGCGATAGCAAGGGCTCTGCGGTTTAGAGGTTCACTAACGATCAATCAAGAACAGGCAGAAAAGATGATGGCAAAAAATGGTTAGCTCGAAATGAGTTTGCTCACGCTATAACGGCCTGCCCTGTTTGGGGAAGGCCCCAGACAGGAGAAATTAAGTGGCGCTTCCACGCGTATACGACATAGCTAAAGAACTTGGAATCGATTCCAAGGATGCAGTAGCCAAGCTTGCAGAACTCGGTGAGTTCGTGAAAAGCGGCGCATCGACAATCACACCACCGGTGGCAAAGAAACTTCGCGAGGCGTTTCCAAACGCAGCTCCTCAGCCAGAGGCACCGAAGAAGGCAACCAAGGCAAAGAGCGCACCAGCTGCGCCTGCCGTTGAAGATGCCGAACCAGCCGCTGCTGCGAAACCTGAGCGTGCGACTAAGGCAGCAGATCCAGTTTCGGCAGAGCCGACTGCTGAAACTCCAAGTCTTCCGCCGGCTGTCGCCGGAATTCCTCGTCCGGGTAACAACCCATTCGCTTCGAGCCAGGGCATGGGCATTCCTCGCCCGGTAGCCCGTCCGGGCAACAATCCTTTTGCACCGTCACAGGGCATGGGCCGACCTGGTCAAGGTCGTCCGGCTGGTGCCGGTGGTCCTCGTCCGGCTGGTGCCGGCGGCCCCGGTGGCGCTGGTGGTGCTGGTCGCCCGGGTGGTGCGCGTCCGGCTGGTGCTGGTGGCGCAAGTCGTCCAGGTTTTGGTAGCCCACGTCCCGCTGGTGCCGGTGGCGCTCCGGGTGGCGCTCCAGGTTTTGCTCGTCCGGGTGGTGGGCCAGGCGCTGGTCGCGGTCGCGGTGTTGGCGGCGGAACCGCTGGGGCCTTCGGTAGGGGCGGCGGCAAGGGTAACCGTGCCCGTAAGTCGAAGCGCACGAAACGCGAAGAGTATGAACAGAGACAAGCGCCGAGCCTTGGTGGCGCGGTCGTTCCACGCGGAGACGGCACTACCGTAGTTCGCCTTCGTCGCGGATCAAGCATCCAAGACTTTGCAGACAAGATTGATGCCAGCGCAGGTCAGCTGATCACCGTGCTATTTCACCTAGGTCAGATGACGACCGCAACGGCGTCGCTCGACGAAGAGACGTTCCAGATTCTAGGAGTGGAGCTCGGCTACAAGGTCGAGGTCGTTTCACCAGAGGATGAAGAGAAAGAACTGTTCGACAGCTTCGGTCTCGACATTTCAACCGATTATGAAGACGACGAAGACGACCTAATCATTCGTCCACCGGTTGTCACCGTCATGGGTCACGTCGATCACGGTAAGACTCGTTTGCTTGACTCGATTCGTAACGCGAATGTTCAGGCCGGCGAGGCTGGTGGAATTACCCAGCACATCGGTGCCTACCAGGTACACACCGAGCACGACGGTATCGATCGCGCAATCACATTTATCGACACCCCTGGTCACGAGGCGTTTACCGCAATGCGTGCCCGTGGTGCTCAGGTTACCGACATCGCAATTCTTGTTGTCGCTGCCGACGACGGAGTTATGCCCCAGACGATTGAAGCGTTGAACCACGCTCAGTCAGCTGGTGTTCCAATTGTTGTTGCCGTGAACAAGGTTGATAAAGAGGGTGCTAACCCAGCCAAGATTCGTCAGCAGCTAACCGAGTTCAACCTGGTCGCCGAAGAATACGGTGGCGACGTTTTGTTCGTCGATGTTTCGGCGCTCACCGGCAATGGAATTCCTGCTCTGCTCGATGCTGTTTTGCTAACCGCAGACGCAGCGCTCGATCTTCGCGCAAACCCAGATCGCGACGCACGAGGAGTTGCAATCGAAGCCAACCTTGACAAGGGTCGCGGTTCGGTTGCGACCGTGCTCATCCAGTCAGGAACCCTTGAGGTCGGAGACTCGATTGTTGCCGGTGCTGCCCACGGCCGTGTTCGTGCGATGTTTGACGAAAACGGCGACGCCGTGACCTCAGCCGGGCCAAGCCGCCCAGTGCAGGTTCTCGGTTTGCAGTCGGTGCCTCGCGCCGGTGACACATTTGTGGTTGCCGAAGACGAGCGCCAAGCGCGTCAGATTGCCGAGAAGCGCGAAGCCGCCGATCGCAACGCGTTGCTTGCCAAGACTCGCAAGCGCGTCAGCCTCGAAGACTTCACCAAGGCACTCGAAGACGGCAAGGTTGAGGCGCTCAACTTGGTCATCAAGGGTGACGTATCCGGTGCGGTCGAAGCTCTCGAAGACTCGCTGCTCAAGATCGAGATCGACGACAGTGTTCAGTTGCGAATCATCCACCGCGGTGTTGGTGCAATTACCGAGTCAGATGTCAACCTGGCAACCGTCGACAACGCAATCATCATCGGTTTCAACGTCAAGCCAGACAACAAGGCGCGCGAGCGAGCAGACCGCGAGGGTGTCGACATTCGTCAGTACTCAGTTATCTACGCAGCGCTCGACGACATTGAGAAGGCCCTCAAGGGAATGCTCAAGCCAGAATACGAAGAGGTGCAGACCGGAACCGCAGAGGTTCGCGAGCTGTTCAAGTCTTCGAAGGTCGGAACCATCGCTGGTTCTATCGTTCGCTCTGGTTCAATCAAGCGCAACTCTTTGGCGCGCGTGCTTCGCGACGGCAAGGTTATCGCCGACAAGCAGAAGATCGATTCGCTCAAGAGATTCAAGGATGACGCCAGCGAGGTGAAGATCGACTTTGAGTGCGGTATTGGCTTGAGCGACTTCAACGAGTTGCAACTCGAAGACATCATTGAAACCTACGAGATGCGCGAGAAGCCGAGGGTATAACCATGGTTGATCACGCACGGGCAAGAAAACTTGCAGAACGCATCAAGGTGTTGGTGGCAGAAGCTCTAGAGCGGGCCGTAAAGGATCCCGATTTGGGTTTCGTCACCATCACCGATGTGAAAGTCACGCCTGATCTTCAGCACGCAAAGATTTTCTTTACCGTGTTCGGAACAGAAGCCGAGAAGCAGCAGTCGACTGAGATCATCGATCAGAACAAGGGTTTGATTCGTAGAGAGGTCGGGCGCGGTCTTTCAATTCGACTGACTCCGACCATCGAATTCATTTCAGACGAGATTCCGGTGATTGCGGCCCACCTCAACGACTTGCTGACAGAGGCCAAGAACCGCGATGCCGAAGTTCACGAGCTAGCCAAGAAGGCTGAGTTTGCGGGCGAGGCTAACCCTTATAAAGAGCCGAAGACACCGGGCGAAGACCGCTAAAGATGTCTTCGGGCTTGGTGCTGATCGATAAGCCAAAGGGCTTTACCAGCCATGATGTCGTGGCCAAACTGCGCGGAATCGCCGGCACCCGAAGGGTTGGCCACGCTGGCACCCTCGACCCCATGGCAACCGGCCTCTTGCTGGTTGGGGTAAACGCCGGCACCAAGCTGCTCACTTTTTTAGTCGGCGCATCCAAGACTTATGAAGCCACCCTTCGACTCGGCGCAAGCACGGTAACCGACGATGCCGAGGGCGAATTGGTCGCGGTGGCTGCGTCAGAGCTAGTTCGCCAAATCACCGACGAGCAAATTGAAGCGGCCATCGATTCGCTGCGTGGGTCGATTGATCAGGTGCCATCTTCGGTGAGTGCAATCAAAGTCGATGGCAAGCGCGCCTACGCAAAGGTTCGCGGGGGAGACGAAGTGAAACTCGCGCCGAGACCGGTTGTGGTGTCTCGCTTCGAAATCACATCACCCGCAAGAATTGTTGAAGAGGGTGCAGCGACCTACTTAGATTTCGATGCCGTTATCGAATGCTCCAGTGGCACCTATATTCGTGCGCTAGCGAGAGATCTGGGCAGCAAGCTCGGCGTTGGTGGTCACCTAACCGCGCTGCGACGAACCAAGATAAACAACTACAGCGTTGAAGATGCGCAGAGTCTCGACGGGCTCACCCGCGACACACTTCGTGTTGCTCCGATGTTCGATGCAGTCAAGGATGAATTTGCAATTCGCGTGCTGAGCGATCAAGAGGTTGTCGATCTTCGTCACGGCAAGAGAATCGCGGCCAACGGGGTTGCCGGCCCCGTGATAGCCGCAGTTGCAGGCACATCGGTAGTTGCAATGCTCGAGAGCGTGGGCGAGCAACTGAAGTCACTCGTGGTCTTTGCATCGGATTCTGATGATTGATTGGTTTGTCACGTTTCAGTTTGTGGCAGCTTTTTCGGCGGCTCTCGCACTCTTTGCATTGGGCGTCGCCCGTCGCAAGCCCAGCTTGGTTTCGCTTTCTGTGCTTGGCGTTGTCGAATTGCTGCTGCTGGTTCAAGTTGCGATATCCATCTTCTTGGTGGCCGGTGGAGCTAGAGCCAAGACCGACACCCTTGAGTTTTTCGGCTATCTGTTCGTCGCGCTCTTCATTCCTCTGGGAGCAGCCTTCTGGGCGCTAGTAGAGAGAAATCGCTGGTCAACCATGGTTTTGGCACTGGCAGCGGCCACAGTGGGCATAATGCTGGCCAGAATGCAGCAGATTTGGTTCGGTTTCTAGACGAATTAACCTTCCGTTAACTTTCTGACTAGGTTTTCTTCACTCGTTATCACCAAGATTTAGGCATGGCCCAAACCCCCGCTCCCATTGCCGAGCGCCGCTCTCTAAGGGCCAAACCGTTCTCAAAAGCAGACCGAGTCTTTTTCAAGTCGGCAACTTGGGCAGCCAACTCCTCGATCGTTTTGGTGTCACTAATTTTTATCTTTTTGATGTGGCGTTCATGGCCTGCTTTTGAATCGCAGGGCATCGACTACATCTTTGGTTCCACCTGGGATAACAACCCTGAGAACCTGGTCATGCAGATTGGCCCGATGCTATGGGGTTCGATTTTGGTTTCTACTATCGGCGTTCTTCTCGCTGTGCCAATGGCTATTTCTCTTGCCTATTTCATCGTTTTCATGGCCAACGATCGTTTCGGCAAAATCGCAACGGTCATGGTCGATTTATTAGCGGCACTACCTTCAGTTGTGCTCGGTCTCTGGGGCTTGCTAATTTTCTCGCCGGTTGCCGCCGGCTGGGCAGAAATGATTTACCAGGGGCTCGGGTTCATTCCGATTTTCGACAACACCTCGGGCAACTTCTTGCGTTCGCCATTTATTGCCGGATGGGTTGTTGCCGTAATGATCGTGCCGATCATCGCATCGGTTACCCGTGAAATTTTCAGTCAGCTCGATCGAGACCTAATCAGTGCCTCGCTTGCACTAGGAGCAGGTCGTTGGTCTACTTTTCGACGCGTAATTCTGCCAACCTCGGGCGGTGGAATCGTCGGTGGTGTTCTATTGGGTCTAGGTCGAGCGCTCGGTGAGACCGTCGCTATCTTCTTCGTTTTGAACTTGGTGTTTGAGGTGAACTGGTTCAACATTCTCGAAGACCAGGGTGGTTCTGTAGCGTCGATGATTCTCGCTAAGTTCGGTGAAGCCGGACAAGATGAGGTGGCCGGCCTGATGGCTGCCGGTGTGGTTCTTTTCGTGGTGACCCTGTTTGTAAACATGATTGCTTCATTCATAGTTGCGAAGGCTCAGCCATGGAGAAAGTAGCCTCGATGCCAATCGACCCAACTCCGGTTGCTAGACCAAAAAACGCAGAACCCTGGAAGCAAATTAGCCTTTCTGGCATCGTGACGATAGTTCTTGCTTCAACCGTTCCTCTCGCGACCGGCCTTCTGGCCATGCTTTTCGGGCTGCGCTTCGAACTGGCGCTGCTTTTCGTTTTCTTGCCTGTTCAGCTGGTTCTCGGTGTAATTGCCGGTCGCCGATTCTCAGGTAAGCGCGGCCAGGCCGATGCAATCCTGCAGATTTTTGTCATTTTCTTCGCCATGAGCGTTGTAGTGCTTCTTGTTTCAGTGGTCTGGTCGGTAGTCGAGCGCGGTTCAGCAGCAATCAGTTGGCAGTTCATTACCCAAAACAACGTTTACATTTCTGGCCAAACTTCACTCGAATATGGCGGTCTCGGACACGCGATTGTCGGAACCCTCTTGATTGTTCTGCTGAGCACGATTGTTACGGTTCCGCTTGGAATCGCGACGGCTGTGTATCTGACTGAGACCACTGGCAAAACTAGATCGACCGTGAGAACCCTAATTCAAGCGCTTAGTGGTTTGCCATCTGTGGTGGCGGGGCTTTTTATTTACGCGATGTTTATCGCCTCTGGCCTAACCCAGTATGTCGGTTGGGCTGGTTCGCTAGCCTTGATTCCTCTAATGCTTCCAACGGTTACCCGCGTCGCCGAAGAATCGCTGCTATTGGTTCCGCAAGAACTTCGCAACGGTGCCCTCGCTCTTGGGTCTTCGGCCTGGAAGGCCTTCTGGTTGGTGACAATGCCAGCCGCCAAGTCAGGCCTGATCACTGCTGTGCTGCTAGGCGTAGCTCGAATCATTGGCGAGACAGCACCGTTACTCGTAACGACTTTTGCGGCCAACAACACCAACTTGAATCTATTTGACGGTTCAATCGCAACCCTTCCGACCTATCTCTACACCTTTATCGCAAGCAACTTTGACACCGCAGTGCAACGTGCGTGGGGAGCGGCTTTTGTGATCCTGATCTTGGTAGCAATTCTCTTCATCGCGGCTCGTGTGCTTAGTCGCAAAAAGACCGCAAAGAAAGCTGGAAAGTAAATGACTCAACTCTCGGCGCAAGACATCAACGTCTGGTTTGGCCAGCGTCACGTTCTAAAAGATGTGAACTTACTTTTCCCAGAGAGAGAGGTCACCGCGCTGATTGGCCCTTCGGGCTGTGGCAAGTCGACTTTCATTCGCACTCTCAATCGCATGCACGAGCTTATTCCTTCTGCCGGGCTTGGCGGAAAGGTATTGCTCGATGGTGTTGACATCTACGAACCATCGGTTGACCCGGTGGGTGTTCGCCTTCGCGTGGGCATGGTGTTTCAGAAGCCGAATCCCTTCCCAACAATGTCGATCAAAGACAACGTTCTCTCGGGCCTAAAGCTTGCCAGCCGCAAGCACGATGACCCTAACGGGTTGGTCGAGACTTCGTTGCGCCGCGCGTCGATGTGGAACGAGGTTAAGGATCGCCTCGGAGACCCAGCTTTGTCTCTCTCAGGTGGCCAGCAGCAGCGCCTCTGCATCGCCAGGTCTTTGGCCATGGACCCGGATGTTCTTTTAATGGATGAGCCTTGTTCTGCTCTCGACCCAGGTTCTACCCGTCGCATCGAGGAGACAATTCTCGAGCTCAAAGAGGAAATGACGATTGTCATCGTGACTCACAACATGCAGCAGGCCCAGCGTGTTTCTAGCCAAACCGCCTTCTTCTTGGCAGAAGACGGCAACCCAGGTCAGGTAGTTGAGTTTGGCTCGACAGATCAGGTATTCAACCAGCCAGTCGATTTGCGCACCAATGACTATGTCAACGGGCACTTCGGCTAACACCAATTGTTAACCATTGCTTCACATCAATTCAACAAAACACCCCAAATCCGTTAACCAGGTTGCCATTCACTAAACAGTGCAAGTAGTTCATTTCAAACAAGGAGATTAAATGCGTCGTTCAGCAAGCGCCATAGTGGCGGTTACAGCCCTAGTGGCCTCAGTCGCTCTAGTTGGCCCATCGGCCAGCGCAAAAGAGACCATCACAGCTGGTGGGTCTTCATATGCAAACAGCATCTTGAGCACCTGTGCTCAGGCCTACAAGACTGACACCATTACCTACGCCTCGGTTGGCTCTGGTGCTGGTCGCAACAACTTCACCAGCGGCACATATGACTTTGGAGCAAGCGACGCCCCATACCCAGCAGCTGACAAGAAGCCAGACAACTTCACCTACGTTCCACTAGTGGGAGGCCCGATCGCGGTTGTATTCAATGTTGACGGCGTCAAGTCGCTCAACCTGACCGCAAAAGTTCTCGGTGGAATGATGAACGGTCGCTACAAGACTTGGAACGACGAAGAGATTCAGAAGCTGAACCCAAAGGCTGTCTTGCCAAACTTGCCAATCAACGTGGTTTACCGCTCAGGTTCATCGGGTACCACGCAGGCATTTGCAAACTACCTTCGCGGTAACGGTGCATCTGGTTACAGGGACAACGGAACCTGGAGCACCGCAAGCAGCCAGAGTGCTCCGGTGGGCAGCAGCGCCGCCAACTCGCAGCTTTTGGTAGCAAGCGTGCTTGCAACCAAGAACTCGATTAGCTACGCAGACCTTTCAGACGTAGCCGCCAAGGGATTGCCTTATGCGGCACTTCGTAACCCATCGGGTCAATTCATTCTTCCTTCGGTAAAGGCTGCTTCGGCATTCTTGGGAACCCAGAAGGTTTTGGCCAACGGAATTCTAGACATCGACTACAAGAAGAATGTTCGCGGCGGCTACAACAACTCGCTAGTCACTTACGCGTTGGCGCCGACTGCATCAACAAATGCAGCCAAGGGCACCGCAATCAAGAAGTTCCTAACCTATGTAATCAACAGCTGCTCGCCATCGCAAAGCCCGAAGCTCAACTACTCACCGCTATCAGCGGCGTTGAAGGCCAAGGCTCTCGAGCTCGTAGCAAAAGTAAAGTAATAGTCTGAGACAAACTCTTGGGGTGCCGGTTTGCCGGCGCCCCAAGGGTTTTTCACCGAAAGGAAGAGCAGTTGAAGCGATCGCTTGGTGCAATGGGATTGGTTCTCATCGGCAGCCTCACCCTAACCGCGTGTGATCCGCCAATGCCTCCAGAGGTGCTCGCTTCACTAGCTGAGCAGACCTATACCTGCGTCGAGGGTGACACCCAGGTGCACGCAATCGACACGGTGGCCAGCGTTGCCACCGACTGGCAGTTCTCGGTTGAAAGCAATTGCCCCGGCATGACAATTACTCCGGAAACTGAACTCAGCGAGGCCACCGAGCTTCAGATTTTTCGGGCCGACTCATTTGCAACCGGAACCTCATACAGCGAAGTTCCTTTCGCCCTTGACGCTGTTGTGCTGGCAGTTTCACTGACCGACATCACCAACGTAAACCTCTCTGCCGATGCAATTGGCAAAATCTGGTCTGGAGAAATCACTAACTGGGCCGATGCTGAGCTTGCCAAGTTGAACCCAAATTTTGAACTACCCAATGTTGCTATCTCGTTTGGTGTTGATGGCGACGTTGGCGACACAAAATCATTTGTTGACTGGATGGCAAGACTCGCCGGAAAAGAGATTGCTCTAGAGGGTGGTTCGGCTAGCCTCGAAGATTTTGCCGAGGGCAGCATCGTTCTCACCAAGTATTCGAAGGCAAGTGACTTATTCGCAACCATGGCTGGCATTGTCACCGAAGAAGGTGGCGATGGCGTGATTCCGACCATGGAGACTGTGCTAACCGCCGCAACCATGTTCAAGACCAAGACCGAGAACGGCAAGGTCGCACTAACCTTTGATCCAAAGGCAAAGGCGATTGCGCCAGAGGGAATCGCAATTGCGCCGATGCCATATCAGGCGGTCACGCTGATCACACTCGCTCTCGTGGGTGAAGATTCGTTGAAGACCCGCGCCGCTGCGCGCTACCTGTTGAGGCAAGATAGCCAGGGTTCTCTCGGGCTATCGTCTGTGATTGCGCTGCCAGAAATGCTTCGAGCAATCTCACTGGCAACGGTATCGGTCGGGCTGCCACAACCGACGCTTGCTCCTCAGTAGCCTCTCTGCTCTGGCTTAGGGTTGAAGCGTGAACTCAACCAAAAGCCGTGGAGTCGGTGCGCTGCTGATTGCCGTATACGCAGTGTTTGCGGTCTCGGCAACAGCTCGGGCCAGCTTTCAGTTGCTTACCAAGTTCGATGAAGCGCCGCTGGCTTACTCTCTTTCTGCCTTGGCGGCGGTTGTGTATGTCGTGGCCACTGTCGCGCTTGCCAGAAACGACGCTAGATCGCAGACGGTGGCTCGTTGGGCGGTGAAGTTTGAACTGGTTGGCGTTCTGGTGGTTGGCGCCCTGAGTTTGCTTTGGCCAGCCGCTTTTGAACATCCATCGGTTTGGTCTTGGTTCGGTTTGAACTATGCTTGCCTGCCGCTGGTTCTGCCAATCTTCGGGCTGCTCTGGCTAAACCGCCGAGCCGCAGCAAATTAGAATTCAAGTCATGTTGCATTTCAATTCGATGAGTGAAGTTCCATCCGGTTTCTCTGGCAGTGCTGTCACGATCGGCAAGTTCGATGCCCTGCACCTAGGGCACCAGCACCTTTTGCGCCAACTCACCGAAGTCGCGTCACAAAGACAACTCAAGTCGGTAGTTGTGACTTTCGATCGCCATCCGTTTAACGTTCTTCAGCCGGGCAAGGCCCCGCAGTCGATTATCGGACCGCAGCAAAAAGTCGCTCACCTGAGCGAATTACAAATCGATGCCCTGGTGACACTGCAGTTTGACGATGAGTTGGCCAAGCTCACTCCAGAAGATTTCGTGAAAAGCGTTCTGGTTGAAAAGCTAAATGCCAAGTTAGTGATGGTTGGCCACGGATTTCGCTTCGGCGCAAATGGCGAGGGCAACTGCGAGTTGCTCGCGGAACTCGCGCTCAAGTATGGCTTCGAGTTCAAAGCGCTCGACGCATTCAAAATTGACGGTGAAGTCGTGTCGACCACGCGGGTCAGAAGCTTGCTCGACAACGGAGACGTGGTTGGGGCAGCAAAGCTTTTGGGTCGCCCGCACGTTACCACGGGCAATGTCGAGCACGGCTTGAAAATTGGCAGAACCATCGGTTTTCCTACCGCCAACATCGCTCGCGATTGCGAGGGCTACCTTCCGGTAGATGGCGTCTATGCGGGTTGGATGCACGTTGACGGGCAGAAGATGCCCACCGCGATCTCAATCGGAATCAACGAGACCTTTCAGGCCGTACCTAGGCTTGCCGAGGCCTTTGTGCTTGACCGCAAAGACCTAGACCTCTACGACAAGGTGGTCGACCTGGAGTATGTGGGTTTCGTGAGACCGGCGGCCAAATTCAACGGGGTCGAAGACCTGGTCATCTCGATCAACAACGACATCGCGAAAATCCGAGTGCTGCTTGGCATTGGGGCTGGCAACTAGCCAGCTTTTCGTCTAAGATTGCAAAGTTGCCGTGTATCGGCCGCGGATTAAGAGAGCCAAAACATCCCGTTTTCGGCGCCGCGCAGCAAGAACTGAAGGAGCAAGACTATGGCATTAGATGCAGCCGTAAAGACCGCGATTATCACTGAGTACGCAACTCACCCGGGCGACACTGGTTCTCCTGAGGTTCAGATTGCCGTTCTCAGCAAGCGAATCAAAGACCTAACCGAGCACCTAAAGGAGCACAAGCACGACCACCACAGTCGTCGCGGCTTGTTGATCTTGGTTGGTCAGCGCCGTCGCCTCCTTGGCTACCTTCAGAAGGTAGACATCGAGCGCTACCGTAACCTAATCGAAAGACTAGGACTGCGCCGCTAATCGCGTAAATCTTTGCAGATCGCCCAGGGCATGCTCTGGGCGATTTTGCTATCTCGAGAGCCTAGGTAAATGTCGGCCTCGCTGGTAGCCTAGAACCAGAGCGCTACGGCATGTTTTTCTGATCTCCGGTTGAAGCTCTTGAGAGCAAATTGGCTTGAACCAAAACTCAAGGATTTTTACTGCAGATCAGTTACCGAAAAAATTTCGGGGCATCCCTCAAAGTGTGGGCAAGTTAACTTGCCATGGCGCTCCCGCACGCAACAAGTCATCCGTGATTTGTGGCGCGCACGAGGATAAAGAGGAGGACCCGAGTGGGTCACGAAATAGAAACAATGAGCGGCACTCAGTATGAGACCGCAGTTATCGACAACGGCAAGTATGGAAAGCGAACCATTCGCTTTGAGACCGGTCGCCTAGCACAGCAGGCACAGGGTTCGGCTACCGTTTACATCGACGAAGAGACCATGTTGTTCTCGGCTACCACTGCAAGCAAGCAGCCGAAAGACCAGTTTGACTTCTTCCCGCTAACCATCGACGTTGAAGAGCGCATGTATGCAGCCGGACGAATTCCGGGAAGCTTCTTTCGTCGCGAAGGTCGCCCATCGACCGAGGCAATTCTTACCTGCCGCCTAATAGACCGCCCGTTGCGCCCATCATTCGTTGATGGTCTTCGCAATGAAATTCAGATCGTCGTTTCGGTTCTCGCAATCGAGCCAGACGAGATGTACGACGTAGTCGCAATCAACGCGGCATCGATGTCAACCCAGCTCGCTGGTTTGCCATTCTCTGGCCCAATCGGTGGAGTGCGTGTTGCGCTTATCGACGGACAGTGGGTTGCATTCCCTAAGCACTCGCAGCTAGAGCGCTCAGTATTCGACATGGTTGTTGCCGGTCGCGTAATCGTTGAGAACGGCGTCGAAGACGTTGCCATCATGATGGTTGAAGCAGAGGCTTCAGAAAACGCCTGGAACCTAATCAAGAACGAAGGCGCAACCGCACCTTCAGAGTCTGTGGTTTCTGAAGGTCTCGAAGCATCGAAGCCATTCATCAAGGAGCTCGTTGCTGCTCAGTCACGCCTAGCAGCCAAGGCCGCTAAGCCAACCGCTGAGTACCCGGTCTTCTTGCCATACGGCGACGAGATGTATGACGCGGTCTATGCGGCTGCCGCAGGCGAACTGTCAAAGGTTTACCTGATTGCCGACAAGACCGCTCGCCAGGATGCTGACAGCGAGCTCAAGGAAGCCACCAAGACCAAGTTGGCCGCGCAGTTCGACGAAGCCCTAATGGGTCAGTTCTCAGCGGCTTACAAGTCGGTTACCAAGAAGATCGTTCGCGACCGCGTGCTCAAAGAAGGCATTCGCATGGATGGCCGCGGTCTTCGCGACATTCGTCCGATCACCGCAGAGATTCACGTTGTGCCTCGCGTTCACGGTTCGGCAATCTTCGAGCGTGGCGAGACTCAGATCATGGGTATCACCACTTTGAACATGTTGAAGATGGAACAGCAGATCGATGCGCTTTCACCGGTAACCAGCAAGCGCTACATGCACAACTACAACTTCCCGCCTTACTCAACCGGTGAGACTGGTCGTGTAGGAACTCCAAAGCGTCGTGAAATTGGTCACGGTGCGTTGGCAGAGCGTGCGCTTGTTCCAGTTCTTCCAGCTCGTGACGAATTCCCTTATGCAATTCGTCAGGTTTCAGAAGCTCTAGGTTCAAACGGTTCAACCTCAATGGGTTCAGTTTGTGCATCTACTCTTGCGTTGCTAAGCGCCGGTGTGCCACTTCGCGCACCTGTAGCCGGTATCGCAATGGGTCTGATCTCAGACGTCATCGACGGCAAGACCGAGTACGCAGCGCTGACTGACATCCTTGGTTCAGAAGACGCCCTCGGCGACATGGACTTCAAGGTTGCCGGTACGAGCGAATTCATCACCGCGATTCAGCTCGACACCAAGCTCGACGGCATTCCTGCGTCGGTTCTTGCTAGCGCTCTTTTGCAGGCGAAAGAAGCTCGTTTGAGCATTCTTGCGATCATGGCTGAAGAAATCAGCGAGCCAGACGAGATGGCGCCAACCGCGCCTCGCGTTATCTCGGTGAAGATTCCTCTCGATAAGATCGGCGAGGTCATTGGCCCGAAGGGCAAGATGATCAACGAGATTCAGGCCGAGACCGGTGCAGACATCTCAATCGAAGACGACGGAACCGTTTACATCGGTGCAACCGACGGACCTTCGGCAGAGGCTGCTAAGTCACGCATCAACGCCATTGCTAACCCACACGTTCCTGAAATTGGCGAGCGTTTCTTGGGAACCGTTGTGAAGCTAGCCACCTTCGGTGCCTTCATCTCGTTGGTTCCGGGCAAGGATGGCCTGTTGCACATTTCTGAGCTAAAGAAGATGGCTGGCAAGCGCGTCGAGAACGTCGAAGACGTGCTCGAGGTAGGCCAGAAGCTTCAGGTTGAAATCACCAAGATCGATGACCGCGGAAAGCTTTCGCTAAGCCCGGTTGTTGAGGGTGACGGCGCTGCCGCTTCGTCTGACGACGAAGAATAAAACTAGGCTCTGGTCATGTCTGAAATTTACTTTCCGCTAGATCAGAGCGAGCTTTCGTTCACCGCTTCGGGTGGTAGCACGGTTCACCGTTCTATCCTCCGAAGCGGTGTTCGCGTTTTAACCGAACACGTGCCAGGCGCTCAGAGCGCAAGCGTTTCATTCTCGGTAGCCGTTGGCTCGCGTGACGAAACCAACGGGCACTTCGGCAGCACCCACTTTCTAGAGCACCTGCTGTTCAAGGGAACAAACCGTCGCACCGCGCTAGACATCGCCATCGCGTTCGACAGCGTTGGCGGTTCGTCAAACGCCTCAACCGGCAAAGAGCACACCAGCTATTACGCCCGCGTTCAAGACAAGGCTCTGCCGCTTGCCGTCGACGTGATTGCAGACATGCTCACCTCGTCGCTCATCGATGCAACCGAATTTGAAAACGAACGCACGGTGATTCTTGAAGAACTCGCCATGAACGACGACGATCCGCAGGATGTCGCGCACGAAGCTTTCTCTGAGGCCGTGCTCGGCGACCACGAGCTTGGTCGCCCAATCGGTGGAAATAAAGAAACAATCGGTGCGGTTACTCGCGATGCCGTCTGGCAGCACTACAAAGAAAACTACCGACCACAAGATTTGGTTGTCGCAGCAGCCGGGGGAGTAAAGCACTCAGAGTTCGTTGCACTCGTTGAAAAAGAACTTTCGGCAGCCGGCTGGGATTTGGGCCAGTCTGCCGCGCCGGTTGCTCGCCGCAGCAACCAGCAGGCCAAGATCACTCGAGGCATGCCGCTTCAGGTCATCAAGCGCCCTATCGCGCAGGCGAACATCCTGGTTGGCATGCCCGGCATCATCGGAAACGACCCTCGTCGCTATGCGATGGGCATCTTGAACACGGTTCTAGGTGGCGGCATGTCATCACGTCTGTTCCAAGAGATTCGTGAAAAGCGCGGTCTGGCCTACAGCGTCTACTCGTTCAACCAGGGCTATAGCGACGCATCAACCTTCGGGCTGTATGCCGGTTGCTCGCCTGCCAAGGCCGAGCAGGTTACCCGACTAATGCTCGACGAGTTCGAGAAAATTGCCCAGAGCGGCATCACCTCAGACGAACTTGAACTGGCCAAGGGCAACATTTCTGGTGGGCTAGCGCTGAAGTTCGAAAGCAGCCAGGCTCGCATGAGCAGACTTGTCGGTTCAGAAATGTCGACCGGCGAATTCTTCGATCTCGATGAGACCATCGAACGCTTTGCCGCAGTGACCATCGATCAGGTGCAGGCGCTGGTTAGCGACCTGTTGCTCGGTGAGCGAACCATCGTTGCCGTCGGCGATGTCGAAGAGACGACCTTTGAGCCGTTTCTCTAAACCCGTTTCTCTAGCGTTGGCTAATTGGAGATTGGTAGGTTTGACTTCATGAGCATCTCAGTGGCAGTAGTCGGCGCAACCGGACGCATGGGCAAGCTAGCCCTCGAACTAATCGAAGGCGCGCAAGACCTTGAGCTTTTTGCGGCCCTCGACTCGAAGAGCGATATCGCTCAAACTCTCGGCGCAGACGTTGTCATCGACCTAACCCGTTTCGATGTGAGTCAGTCTGTCGTTGAGTTTGCGGTCGAGAACAACCAGAAGCTAGTGGTTGGCACAAGTGGCTGGTCGGCAACGCATCTGCAGCAGCTCGAAAAGAAACTCGCTGGTTCATCGGCAGCCGTTGTGGTTGTGCCAAACTTCTCGGTCGGCTCGATGCTGGCAACCAAGTTCGCTGGCGAAGCCGCCAAATTCTTTGACTCGATCGAAATTGTCGAGGCGCATCACGCCGGCAAGGTTGATTCTCCCTCGGGCACCGCGATTCGCACAGCCGAACTAATTTCAGACGCGCGTGACGGCAAGCCGGTGCTGCTGCCTGGCGTTGGCCAACAGGCTCGCGGCGAAATTGTCGCCGGTGTTCCAATCCACAGTCTTCGAATCAACGGTGTTTCGGCCAAGCAAGATGTCTTGCTCGGTGGCGACAGCGAGCTGCTAACCCTCAGCCACGAAACCAGCTCGGTTCGCGCCTACACATCAGGCGTTCTGGCTTCGATTCGTTTCGCTGCAAAATCAACGGGATTGACCGTTGGCCTGCAGAGTGTTCTCGGCCTCTAAGAGTTCGAATGACTTACAACGCCAAAGTCGGTGCCTTCCTGATGGGTTTGCTGACCCTGATCTACACGGTTCTGCTGGCAAACACCGCATTCACGCTGCTAATGATTGACGAGGCCGTGGCCAAGGTCATGGGCGCACTGATTCTCGTGTTTCCCGCTTTTGCACTGTGGCTGACCATCCGTGAATTTATCTTTGGTTTCAAGATTGAAAAACTCGCGGGCAAGATCGAGCGCGAAGGCAACTGGCCGATGTTTGACTTTGAGCTTCGCCCGAGCGGCCGCCCAACTCGCGAATCGGCAGATCGAGTCTTTGAAACTTACGCGGCGGCGGTAACGCAGCAACCCGAGAGTGAGTTGGCTTGGTTTTCGCTGGGGTTGGCATACGACGCGGCCGGCGACCGCGCGAGAGCCCGCAAGGCAATGAGAAAGGCCCTGGCGCTAAACGCCAAGGCCTCGCTCTGAGTGCTTATCCGCGAATAATGCCGATGCGGCGAAGCCCAAGGTACATCTGGCAACCGAGGCAGAAGGCAAAGTAAGCCTGCAGCGTCGATGCAGCAAAGAGCGCACCAGCCGCGATGGCAATGCCGAATGGAACATTTAGCGCGAGCAGAACAAAACCCAGGCTGGTAACAACTAGACCAACAAACTGTGCGAATCTCGGTGGTCTGGCATCTTCGAGTTCTTTCGGCGCAGCCAGCTTTGGTCGCACTACTTTCTTGTAGAAAATTCCAAACGGGTGCTTGCTGTTTCCCAAGAGCGTCCCCCAAAGAAACGAAACCCAAACAATCGCAAGGAGTGACTGCGCAATCGCTTCAGTTGCCTTGTCGAGTGCGAAGAAGAAAATGATGATGCTGAATACGTTGATGATGGCGGCTCCAAATCGTGGGCCGCGCGGATCAATTTGTTCGATTTGCTTGCTCATTAGATTGTGAAGTGTCCTATCTCATCTTTGATTGTCTTTGCCTTGGTGGCACCGCCGATTCGCGAGGTAACGCGACCGCCGGCATCCAAGACCAGGGTTGTTGGGGTTTGCAGAATGTTGAATTCTTTGGCTAAATCTAGTCGGTTGGTGATGTCTACCTCGATGTGCAGTATGCCTTCGCTGTGCTCTTCGAGTTCTTTATAGACGCGGGCTGTTTGCACGCACTGCGAGCAAAATTCGGTAGAGAACTGCAGAAAAGTCATCCGCTCGCCGAAGGCGGTGACCGGTTGGCCGTTTTTGGTGGCACCGAGTTTGGCTAAGTCGATTAGCTGCCCACCGGCCACGCGTTGGGCTCGACCCGTTCGTGACTTCCAGAAAAGGCCGGCGGCGATAACAACCAAAATGACGGCTGCCACCAAGACGAATCGGGTTTCTACTGGCACAGGTCAATTCTCTCTTACCGGCGGTGGCATCGATGGCCCGTTGCGAATTATTACCTCGCCCCGCCGCTAGGCTATAAGGCGTGTCAGAGATCAAATTTAGAAGCGATGTAACCGTCGAGCTAGTGCGCTCGAGCGCGTCAGACAGCGATGTGCTGTTCGCCGCCCGAGTTTCGACCCAGGGTGAGCAAACCCTCGAGGCCGCCGCATCCCGTGTCGACGCAAGTGAAGACGAAAAGCGCAGCAAGGGTCTGATCAACTACCTAATGCGCGACCGTCACGGATCACCATTCGAGCACAACTCACTCACCTTCTATGTTCAAGCGCCAATCTTCGTTTTCAGAGAGTTTCAGCGTCACCGCATCGCGAGCTACAACGAAGAGTCGGGCCGCTACAAGGAGCTCAGCCCGGTTTTTTACGTTCCAGGCCCGGATCGCAACCTGATTCAGATTGGCAAGACCGGAAGCTACGACTTCATTCCTGGCACCGCCGAGCAGACCGCGCTGGTCGAACAAGAATCTCGCACCGCATCCATCCAGGCATACGAGGCTTATCAGCGAATGCTAGAAGCAGGTGTCGCCCGCGAGGTGGCCAGAATCATTTTGCCGCTGAACATCTACTCGAGCATGTATGTCACCATGAACGCTCGCGCACTGATGAACTTCTTGAGTCTTCGCACCAAGCGCGAGGGAACCCACTTTCCTTCGTTCCCGCAGCGCGAAATTGAAATGTGTGCCGAAAAGATGGAGGACTTCTGGGCCGAGCTAATGCCTTACACCTACGCGGCATTTAACGAGAATGGTCGAGTAGCGCCTTAGTCGCTACCCTTTAGTCATGGCGCAGAACAAGAACATCTTCGGTCAGGTGCTAGTTGCACTCGTGACGCCGATGAACTCTGAGGGTGAAGTCGACTGGCCTGCAACCGAGAAGCACATCGACTATGTCATCTCTAACGGCGCCGACGGTGTTGTCGTAACCGGCACCACCGGTGAAACCAGCACGCTGACCGACGACGAGAAGCTGAAGCTAGTCAAGGTTGGAAAATCTGTGGCAGCCGGACGAGCCAAGATCATTACCGGTGGTGGCTCAAACGAAACCGCTCACGCGATGCAGCTTTACAAGGCAAGCGAAAAAGCCGGTGCCGATGGCGTGATGATTGTCACTCCTTATTACAACAAGCCAACCCAAGCCGGTGTGCTTACCCACTTCAGGTTGATTGCCGACTCAACCGACCTTCCTGTAATTCTTTACGACATCCCAGGTCGCACCGGAATTCCAATTGCCTACGAAACAATTCTTCGGGCAGCCAAGCACCCCAACATCGTTGCGATCAAAGACGCCAAGGGAGACCTAGCTCAAGCCTCTCGCGTCATGAACGAAACCGAGTTGCTGTATTTCTCAGGTGACGACAGCAACGTATTGCCGCACATCGCAATTGGCGCGACCGGATTGATTGGCGTGACCGCCAACATTTCACCGGCGGCCTATCGCGAAATGATTGACGCGACCAACCGCAACGACTTTCACCACGCACTAAAAGTGCACAACTCGCTCGAGCCTCTGGTTCGCGCCGCGATGAACCACGTGCCTGGCACCGTGGCATCGAAATACATCTTGCACGGCTTGGGCCTCATAAACAGCCCTCGCGTTCGACTACCGCTCGTTGGCCCTGAAGAGTCAGAGGCTGCACGCATCGAGCAAGACATCGACAAGGTTGGCCCAATCACAGGCCTGAGTTTTGAGAACTTCCGCCCAGACCGCAATGCTGCTGCTGGTGGCGCGCTACCGAAAGTAGCCGGCACCACTCGCTAATTGCACGTCGAAAACACTAGGAGATTGAACCGATGGTTCTAACCCTTCCTGCTCCAGCTCCGCTAAGAAAAGATGTCCTTCGAATCGTTCCGCTCGGCGGAATCGGTGAGATCGGTCGCAACATGACCGTCTTCGAAATCAACGGCAAACTGCTAATCGTCGACTGCGGCGTGCTGTTTCCCGAAGAGACTCAACCAGGCATCGACGTCATTTTGCCCGACTTCGGCTACATCCGTGAACGCATGGATGACGTGCTCGCGATCGTGTTGACCCACGGACACGAAGACCACATCGGCGGAGTGCCCTACCTACTCAGGCTGCGCGAAGACATTCCGATCATCGGCTCGGCGCTGACGCTTGCGTTCGTCGAGGCCAAGCTCAAGGAGCACCGCATCACGCCAAACGTGATGGTGACCGCCGAGGGCCAGCACAAGAAGTACGGCGATTTCAACCTCGAGTTCATCGCGGTGAACCACTCGATTCCAGACGCACTTGCCGTGGTCATCAAGACCGTTGCCGGAACCGTTTTGCACACCGGCGATTTCAAGATGGATCAGTTGCCACTCGACGGGCGACTGACTGACCTTCGAGCTTTTGCTCGCGTTGGCGAGGCGGGTCTCGATCTGTTTATGAGCGACTCGACCAATGCCGACATCCCTGGCTTCACACCGCTCGAGAAAGACATCGGGCCGGTAATCGAAAACGTGATTGCGCGTTCCAAGCGCCGCGTGATTGTCGCGTCGTTCTCAAGTCACGTGCACAGAGTGCAACAGGTTGTCGATGCAGCGATTGCCAATAATCGCAAGGTCGCACTGGTTGGTCGCAGCATGGTTCGCAACATGCAGATCGCGCAGCAGATGGGCTACCTGAATGTTCCAGACGGTGTCTTGATTGATTCGAAACACGCCACGGATATTCCTGACAACCAACTTGTCTACATGTCGACCGGTTCGCAGGGCGAGCCGATGGCGGTTCTCGCGCGCATGGCAAATCTTGAGCACGACATCGAGATCGGTGAGGGCGACACCGTCATCTTGGCTAGCTCGCTGATTCCGGGCAACGAGAATGCCGTCTACAAAGTGATCGACGGTTTGACCAAGCTCGGTGCCAACGTGGTTCACAAGGGCAACGCCAAGGTGCACGTTTCCGGGCACGCTGCCGCGGGCGAGCTGCTCTACTGCTACAACATCTTGAAGCCCAAGAACGTGATGCCGGTGCACGGCGAATACCGTCACCTGATCGCCAACGGCAAATTGGCCGAGCAAACCGGTGTTCCGAGCGAGCGCGTGCTGATTACCGAAGACGGTTGGGTCATTGACCTCGCCGACGGAATCGCCGAAGTTGTCGGTGCCGTCGAGTGCGGGCTGCTCTTTGTCGACGGCAAGACGGTCGGTAAAATCACCGAAGAAGACCTCAAAGACCGAAGGGTTCTCGCCGAGGAGGGCTTCATCTCGATCTTCTGCACGATTGACGCGGCCACCGGGCGAATCAAGATCGGGCCAGAAATTCGAGCCCGAGCCTTTGCCGAAGAAGACCACGTCTTCGACGACGTAAAGCCACAGATCGCGCTCGCGCTGGCTCAGGCGGCTGCCGAAGGCATCCGTGATAGCTATGCCATGCAGCAGGTGATTCGCAGAACCATCGGCACCTGGGTCAA
>Ga0208463_1000042_pt1 | contig 31562 bp, 34 predicted proteins | sample LakMenEpi09Jul08_FD_150752 | JGI IMG/M metagenome (GOLD analysis project Ga0208463, IMG submission 150752) | Freshwater microbial communities from Lake Mendota, WI - 9JUL2008 deep hole epilimnion (SPAdes) | ecosystem: Environmental > Aquatic > Freshwater > Lake > Epilimnion/Euphotic zone ... | reverse complement strand
AGGTCATGCCGCGTGACTACAAGAAGGTTCTGGCTGTGATGGCTGCTGCACAAGCAGAAGGACTAAACGAGGCAGAAACTGCAAACAAGGTGATGGAGGCTTCTCGTGGGTGAGACAACCGGATTTCTTCAGTGGGGCCGCAGTGGCCCAACACGTCGACCAGTTCAGATTCGTCTGAAGGACTGGAAAGAGGTGTACCAACCATTCGATTCGTCACTTCTCAACCAGCAAGCTGGGCGATGCATGGACTGCGGTATTCCGTTCTGCAATAACGGCTGTCCACTGGGCAACTTGATTCCTGACTGGAACGACCTCGTGTATCGCGGTCATTGGCAAGAGGCCATCGAGCGCTTGCACGCAACGAATAACTTTCCAGAATTCACGGGCCGTCTGTGCCCAGCTCCGTGCGAATCTGCATGTGTTCTTGGTGTGAACCAAGACCCCGTCGCAATTAAGCAAGTCGAAGTTGAGATCATTGATCATGCCTTCCGTGAAGGGTGGGTTGTTCCTCAGGTCCCATCCATCAAGACAGGTAAGCGTGTTGCAATCATCGGTAGTGGGCCTGCTGGTCTTGCTGTCGCACAGCAACTCACACGTGCCGGACACGATGTAGTGGTGCTCGAGCGCGCAGATCGTATTGGCGGCCTCTTGCGATATGGGATTCCTGAATTCAAGATGGAAAAAGTGCATCTTGACCGTCGTCTTGAGCAAATGCGTGGGGAGGGAACAGAGTTCCGTACCAATGCAGATGTCGGTGGCAGCATCGATATTGAGGTGCTTCGTGCATCACATGATGCGATTGTTCTTGCATGTGGTGCGACTGAGCGTCGTGATCTCAATGTGCCAGGACGCGAGCTCAAGGGCATCCATCAGGCGATGGAGTATTTGCCCATCGCGAACAAGGTGCAAGAAGGCGATGCAACGACATACGACATCGATGCCAAGGGCAAGAACGTTGTCATCATCGGTGGTGGCGACACTGGTGCTGACTGTCTCGGCACTGCATTGCGTCAAGGCGCCAAGCAAGTTATCCAGTTGGAAATCATGCCTCGTCCGAGTGACTCCCGGTCATCAGGCAATCCTTGGCCACAGTTTGCATTCGTGTACAAAGTGACGTCAGCTCATGAAGAAGGCGGCGAGCGCATGTACAGCGTGAACACCGAGCGCTTCATCGACGATGGCAATGGCAACGTGCGCGCACTTCTTCTTCATGAAGTGGAAATGGTGAACGGCAAGTTCGAGAAGAAGGAAGGCTCGGATCTTGAGATTCCAGCGGACCTTGTTTTCTTGGCAATGGGTTTCACTGGTCCTGAGAAGGGTTCCTGGTTGGAACAACTCGGTGTCGCATTTGATGAGCGTGGCAACGTTGTGCGTAACGACAGTTACGAGTCGACTGTGCCGGGCGTATTCGTTGCGGGCGACATGGGTCGTGGTCAAAGTCTCATTGTGTGGGCCATCGCAGAAGGTCGCGCATGCGCGGCCGGAGTCGACCTTGCATTGATGGGCGAAACATCACTTCCTGCACCGATTCCACCGACGGCTCGTCCGCTGGTCTAGTTCTGCAGAGCCGAAGCGCCACCATTCGGGTGGTGTCAGGCTCTACTGTTGAGACGTGTTGAAATCCCCCTCGCAACAATCAGTCGGCCGCATGGTTGCTGTTGTTGCCTGCATCATGGGTGTCAGTGTTTTTGGCGCCGCTTGCGGTGGAGACACACTCGGAGTTGCCACCACTGTCGTGAACGTGACCCCAACGAACTTCGCCACGATTCCACCAGTTGCCAGTACTGCGCCAGGCACCACCACAACATTGCCCGCTAATGCAGTTGGTCAAGAGTCTTCGTACACCGTCCAGGCGGGTGATTCACCTATCTCTGTTGCATCGAAGTACAACATCTCAGTGACAACATTGCTTGCGTACAACGCATGGGTTGACCCCAGTCAGTTCCCGTATCCCGGCACAGTCATCAAAATTCCAGCCAGCGCAATTGTGAATCCAGCACCAGGTAATCCGGCTGCTGGTGGAACACCAGCACCAGGTGTCAAGGTGAAGCCAGGGTGTGAAAACCACACTGCGGGTTCGTACACCATTCAGTCGGGCGACTCGTTGTGGTTGATTCAAGACAAATTCAAGTCGTGCTTCACAATCACTGCTTTATTGAATGCGAATAACTGGCCAGATCAACAGTCTGTGGTGTTGCTGCAAGGGCAAGCAATCAATATCCCCGCTGCCGGGTAGTGACTAAAGCGCAGTATTGCGCTTACGACGTGCATGTCGCTCGCGTGCATGTTCGATGAGTTCATCGATCAGTGCAGAATAGGAAAGTCCGCTGGCTTCCCACATCTTTGGGTACATCGAAATAGGGGTGAAGCCTGGAATCGTGTTGATCTCGTTGCATAAGAAGCCACGACCGTTCTCTTCATAGAAGAAATCGACACGCGCCATGCCTTCGCAACGCAGTGATTCATAGGCGCGGATGGCAAGCGAACGAAGTTCATCGCTCTCAGATGCAGAGAGGGGAGCCGGAATCATCAGGGTTGCAGAATCGCTGACGTACTTATCTTCGTAGTCGTAAAACTCTTTGCCAGGCTTAATTTCTCCGACGACGGAGGCGCGTGGCGAACGATTGCCAATGACTGCCACTTCAAGTTCTCGCGCGGTCACAGATTCTTCAAAGATGACCCATTGGTCATACGTCATCGCTAGAGCTGCTGCTGCTTGTAGTTCGGCATCGTCATGAGCTTTGGTGACTCCAACAGACGACCCCATGTTTGCGGGCTTCACGAAGAGTGGGAAACCAAGGTCGCCCGCAACTTCACTCAATGTGTTCGGAGAAATTGTGTCTTCGCGGAGAACTCGATAGCGCACCTGAGGAATGCCTGCATGTGAGAACACGTTCTTCGCCATGCCCTTATCCATTGCAACAGCACTCGCAAGGACGCCACTGCCGACAAAGGGAAGGTCGAGAAGTTCGAGGAGGCCCTGCATTGTGCCGTCTTCGCCCATGGGGCCGTGCATCAATGGCATCACAACTATTGGTCCATTGACTGCAAGATGAGTGATCGCACTCGCAGTCGTTGGGTCTCCGGATGCAGTGAGGCGTTCTGGAATAGCTGCAGGATTAGCACCACCAGTGGGTAGCTGTGGCAACTGCGGAGTAGACCAAGCACCATCTCTGCTGATTGCGATTGCCACGGTGTTGTATTTACTTGGGTCTGCGGCACGAAGAACATGTGCCGCAGTGACACAACTGACATCATGTTCGGCTGATTGACCGCCATAAATCACGACGAGAGTTGTTCTCTGGGCGGCGGTGTCCATCGATAAGACGGTACTCGCCACTAGGGTCGAATCATGCGCATCAAGGCCTCTCACGTAGCGCTCATCACGGGTGGAACCCTTGTGGGCAACGATGTTGAAGCATCAGGGCTCTCATTCGACTCTCGAGCCATCAAGCCCGGTGTTGCCTTTGTGGCCATCGTGGCAGAGCGCGACGGAAATGATTTTGTTGATGCGGCTGCGTCAAAAGGTTCACCATTTGCCATTGTCTCGAGGGGTCGTTCATCGTCTGCTCTTCCTTGTGTTGAAGTTGAGGACACAACTGCTGCCTTGGCACTTGTGGGTCGTGCATTACGGGATCAACTGCAGACACAAGCACTGCGCCAAGTTGTTGGCATCACTGGTTCCGCAGGCAAAACCACGACAAAGAACTTTGTCCGTGCTGTTCTTCAATCAGGTTTTACTTCTGTGTATGCCGCAGAAGCATCTCTCAACAATGACATTGGAGTGCCCATCACAATTGCGGACGCGCCTGATGATGTTGAAGCATTGGTGATTGAAATGGGAATGCGTGGCTTTCATGAAATCGATCGACTGTGTGGCATCGCAGCACCGACCATTGGTCTTGTGACGAACGTTGGTGATGCTCATGGCGATCGCGTCGGAGGGCCAGATGGCATTGCCACCGCGAAGGGCGAGTTGATCGCGGCGTTGCCTGCTGATGGCGTGGCGGTGCTGAATGCTGATGATGATCGTGTGAGAGCGATGGCGTCTCGCACATCTGCACGCGTCATAACTTTTGGGCGTAGCGAGAATGCTGACGTTCGCTACGAGATCACTGAGACCGATGAAGATGGTCGCTGTACGGCATTGTTTACTTTTGAGAATCAGACGGCGAGTGGAACACCGATGCTTCCTGGTGAGCACATGGTGATCAATGCGGCAAGCGCACTGGCTGTTGGGTTGGCTTGTGGCATGTCGTTAGCAACTGCAGCAAAGGGAATCGGCCGAGAAGAGCTTGAGACAGGACGCATGTGCTGGCTAGAGGCAGTGAATGGTCTTCGCATTCTTGACGACTCATACAACGCAAATGAACATTCCATGTTGGCTGCGCTACAGGTGATTGCAGATCTCCCGGTGAAAACACGATTCGCCGTCTTGGGGGCGATGGCAGAGATTTTCGATTCCGAAGCGGCGCATCGTCGTGTTGCGGACTTTGCGCAGGCGAACAAGATTACGGTCATCGGACTTGAAACAGATTTATATGGAACGCCTGCAATGTCGGTCGAGGAAGCTCTCAAAGAACTCGCATTTCATCATCCACATGTTGTTCTGGTGAAGGGTTCTCGTTCTTCAAAGACAGAACGAGTTGTGCACGAACTTATTTAGTTCACACCACATCTATCGCAAGGGCATCACTCCGGTGCAGGCAGTGGATACTTGCTGTCGAGCTTCTCGATGTTGCACCACCATGACAGGAAGAGTGCCCACACTGCACCGAGATACAGGACTGGCCGTGATCCGACAGCGTCCATGAGTGGTCCGAAAATGACGTTGCCGATGGGAATGGTTCCGCCAAACGCCATGAACCACAACGACATCACACGTGCGCGAATCTGCAGTTCGAGGCGGCTTTGCAGAACTGTCATGAGTGAAGTAGTCGTACCGAAGTAAGCGATTCCGAGGAAGAAAGAAGTGATGAAAGCAAGTGGCACGTTGCGAACTGTGGCGAATGCTGTCATTGCGATTGCAAATGAGAGAAAACCTCGTCGAGCCAAGAGACGTTTATCAACAGATGCAAACACTGTGCCAATAGCGAGTGCTCCGAGTAGTGCACCAGTTCCCCATGTGGCATAGAGCCACTTATAGGAGACTGACTTTGGTTCAATTCCGAATGTGAGGTCGGCGACGGCAGGGAAGAGGCCAACATACGCAAGGCTGAGGAGAGAGAACGACGACATCGTTAGCAAAATGCGACCGATTGATTTTCTCTCACGAGCAACTCGGAATCCGCCGGTCAGGGCTTTCATGCCCTCTTCCTTTTTACTGTTGTTGGGCGGCAAGGTGATGCGCATCACGGCCCAGGTCACAAACAAGTAGGTCGCAGCGTTGAAGATAAAGACTTGTCCTGTTGTGGCACCCCAGCTGACAAGGACTGCTACAAGAATGGGACCAGTCACTCGTGAGCCGTTCACTGATGCTGAACTCAAACTGATGGAACCACCGAGGTCTTCGGGGCGAACCAAACTCGGAAGTACAGCAGAAAATGCTGGTGCGTTAATCGCATTGCCGATGCCAACGGTCATCTGAGCGAAGAAGAGAGTCCAAATGGGCGAGTCAGCAATGGCACAAATTCCCAAGGCAACCGAGCCAGTCATTTGAACAATTTGAGCGAAGAGAAGCCACTTGCGGCGATCGAATCTGTCCGCCATGACGCCAGCAGGAATAGAGAGCAACAGCATTGGTCCCAGCTGAGCGAAAATGAAAACGCCGACGACTGTTGCGCTGCGGGTGCGTTCGTACACGTACGCAGGAAGCAGAACGTTCTGCATCCACGTACCAATGCTCGACAAAAAGTTGGACGTCCACATGATGCGGAAGTCGGGGTATGAGAAGGCAGCACGAGCAGTGCCGGGGCGCGGTGGCTGTTTTTCTGGCTTCGGATCAGGCTCGTGGTTCATAAGGGGGCGTTGTGAACTTAGTGCCCTGGGTCGAAACGAACGGGGAGTGATGCAGGTCCGAAGATGCCAACACCCGTTGGCTTGTATTCAACAGGTCCGTTCAGTGCAAGGTTCGGCATGCGTTGGGAGAGAAGAACAAAGGCTTCCTGTAGTTCTGCGCGTGCAAGAGATGCGCCAAGGCAATAGTGAATGCCTGCTCCTAATGAAAGGTGTGGCTGTCCTACTGGCTCACGTGTGATGTCGAATTTCTCTGGAGTAGGGAAGACGGATGCATCAAAGTTTCCGGTGGCCATCGATGTGCTCATGAATGTTCCCTTCGGAAACAGCACGCCGTTGTATTCGATGTCTTCTGATGCGAAACGAATGGTGCCTCCGACGGCTCCGTGGAAACGCATGACTTCTTCCACTGCGCGAGGTGCGAGTGATGGATCATTTGCCAACATCTCCCATTGCTGTGGGTGTTCGGCGAAAATCGCGAGTGCCAAGCCCAACTGATTGCGGGTGGTGTCGGTGCCGCCCACGATGACTGCTTCCACCATCATCTCGAGTTCGTCGGTGGTGAGTTTGTCTCCGGCTTCTTCTGATTTGATTAGATCTGTCAACAGGTCGTCGAGAGGAACATTGCGGCGTTGCTCAATGAGGCCGCGTGTGTATTCATTCAGTTCATCTTGCGCCGCAATGATCATCGGCATGATCTCGATGAGATTGTCGCTGAAAATGCGAAGAATGTCTGACGCAAGACGACTGAAGAGTTGCCAGTCTTCCTTCGGTGCACCAAGAAGCTCGCAGATAATGGGGATGGGGTAGGGCTCGCAGATGTCGGCGACAATCTCTGCTTCGCCCTTTGCCGCGATGGGGTCAACGAGTTGATTGATGACCTCGCGCATGAAGGGTCGAAGGCGATCTGCACTTCGTGGTGAGAAGGCTGGAGCGACGAGTCGACGGAGGCGAACGTGCACTTCGCCCTCGGCATTGAGGATGGAGACCCGGCGACGACGGCCGAAGTCTTCATCGCGGATGCCCTGCATCTGTGCCACAAGACCAGTGGCAGAGTGCCAGCGCTTGTCACGCAAGATGCCCATCACAGACTCATATGTGAGGACTGAGAAGCCAATCTCGTTGCGAGCAATCCAGCTCTCTTTGGCAGCAGAACGTAATTGTTCCTGTCGTTCTGCCCTGTTGTGGCCCATCAAGAACTCAAGTTTGGGGATGTGAAGGCTGTCTGCGGGAGTTGGCACTCCTCAAACTTATGTCCGAGAAGCCCCCGACTGGCTACCGAGGCAATCTGTCCCTCAAGTGAACACAAGAAGAAATATCGCGAACCCGCGAGTAGGGCGGCTTCATTGTCTTCACCGGTGTTAGCCTTTCCTCCGTTTCAAAAGGAGGTGGGATGGACGTCGGGGATCCCGTTGTAAAGCTCGAAAATGTTCGCAAGCAGTACGGATCGTTCATAGCCGTCCATCAAGCCGACTTCTCTATAGGTCGTGGTGAATTCTTCGCCATGTTGGGACCTTCGGGATGCGGTAAGACCACCACACTCAAAATGATCGCTGGGTTTGAACAACCCACCGCAGGTCATGTCTTCCTCGAGGGTGAAGACGTTTCTCATACCCCTCCTCACAAGCGCAATGTCAATACTGTCTTTCAGCAGTACGCGCTCTTTCCTCACATGTCGGTATTCGACAATGTTGCGTTCGGTCCTCGCAGCAAAAAGCTTCCTGAAGCAGAAGTAAAGACCCGTGTTGCCGAGATGCTTGATGTTGTTCGCCTCGGAGAATTCGCACAGCGTCGCCCCGCTCAGTTGTCAGGTGGACAGCAGCAGCGTGTTGCGTTGGCGCGGGCGTTAGTGAACTATCCGTCGGCGTTGTTGTTGGACGAGCCGCTCGCCGCTCTTGACCTCAAGCTTCGTGAGGCAATGCAGATCGAACTCAAGCGCATTCAGCGTGAAGTGGGCATTACTTTCGTTTTTGTAACACACGATCAGGGCGAGGCGCTCACGATGAGTGATCGCATCGCAGTGATGAGTGAAGGTCGAGTTGAGCAGGTGGGTGCACCGGTCGACATTTATGCACGTCCAGAGACTCTGTTTGTTGCGGGTTTCATCGGATCGGCAAACCTTCTGCCCGGAACCATTGTCTCCTCTGACGGTGCTGGTACGCGAGTGCTCCTTCTTGATGGGACACAGGTTGTTGTTGCTGCGGGAAATAGTGCTTCGTCGGCTGCTTTGTCTCAGGGCAACCAAGTGACAGTCATGCTTCGTCCTGAACAAGTCGTCCTTGGCGATGAAGGCGACATGAAAGTCTTTGTCACCGACACCGTCTTCCAGGGCTCTTCGGTTCGTGTTGTGGGCCGTACAAGCAACAACACGGAAGTTTCGGCAATCGTTCCTGCTGGAACCAGTGTGAAAGCGCCATCCGTTGGCGAAACAGTCTTAATGAACTGGCATGCCTCTGCTCCGTATCTGTTGGAGGGGTGGCCAGAAACCGCCGGTTCCACCACCACCAATGTCGATTCCATTGAGGCCGCCCTGTAGTCACAACTACAGCGGTCTCGTACACCTCTCAACAAACAACAACCTAAGGAGATACATCATGGGAACACGAAAGAACCTGCCAACTTGGAGTGGACCGAAATATTCACGCCGTGATTTCCTGGTGCGCTCAGGGCTCGTGGGTGCAGGCGCATTGTCGTTGCCGACATTGCTTGCTGCTTGCGGTGGCGGATCTTCTACAACAGCCGACACAAAGTCATTGTTCTTTGAGAACTGGCCCGGATACATGGATGAAGAGACCGTCTCGCTCTTCGCCAAAGAGACTGGAATCGATTTCAAGTACACCGAAGCATTCCTCGACAACAATGAATACTTCGCAAAGATTCAGCCGGCGTTGTCTCAGGGCAAAACAATTGCTCCAGACATTCTCGCGCCTACCTTCTGGATGGCAGCTCGTCTGATTCAGCTTGGCTGGGTGCAGAAGCTTGACAAGTCCAGCATTCCGAATATCGCAAACCTTCGCGATGACCTGAAGAACCCGTCATGGGATAACGGCAACGAATACAGCCTTCCGTATCAAACCGGTATTGCTGGTATCGCATACAACCAGAAGGTCACTGGTCGTGAGTTGAAGTCGGTGGAAGACCTCTTTGACCCAGCGTTCAAGGGCAAGATTGGTGTGTTGACAGAAATGCGCGACACCATTGGCCTTCTTTTGATGGCTGAGGGTAAGGACATCACGAAGGTCGACACTTTTGACAAGGCAGCGAATGCTTTCGACCGCCTGGAGAAGGCAAAGAGTGATGGCCAGATTCGATCCTTTACTGGTAACGAGTACACCAAGGATCTTTCTGCAGGCAACTTTGCAGCATGTGTTGGTTGGTCGGGAGACGTTCTTCAGCTCAGTAAGGACAATCCAGACGTGAAGTTCATTGTTCCTGAAGAAGGTGGCACCAGCTGGTACGACACCATGGTCTGGGTCAAGGGTTCTGAGAATGGTGCATCGGTTTCATCTTGGATGAACTACTTGTACGACCCAGTGAACGCAGCACGTCTGACTTCGTTTGTTCAGTACATGTCGCCGGTCAAGGGTGTTCGTGAAGAACTCGTCAAGTTGGGTGGCGAGAGCGCCGCTCTCGCAGACAATCCATTGTTGTTCCCTGATGACGCAACTGTGAAGAGACTGCAAACATGGGGTGGCCTCTCAGAAGCTGAAGAAACCAAGTTCGACGAGCGTTTCTCGTCCATCGTTGGCGCGTAGCGTTTCTCGGAACATCTTCGTTAGTGAGAACTCCACGCAAGCGCATTGCCTCACGGCCTGAGTGGGTGGGGCTCGGTGTCATGGTGCTTGTCGCCATTGGCATCGTTGCGCTTGCAGCGGAGTTAATCACTGGGGCACTTGCGGTCCTGCTGTTCGGAGTCATGATTGCGTCGGTGGTGGGGATCATCTGGGTCGCCATCATGGGTGGCATAGAGACTCGCCGTGCACTGGCACCCTATGGGTTGCTCAAACCGGGAATCTTGTGGCTCAGTCTGTTCTTCCTTGCCCCGTTGTGGGCGATGATGGAGATGTCGCTCTCAAGCAAGAAAAGTCGTTTCGATTTTTCTCCATCGTTTTCGTGGGAGTGGGGGAACTACTCCAGAGCACTGACAGATTTCGGCCCGCAGTTCGGCCGCAGTTTCCTCTATGCCGGCATCGCAACGATTTTGACTTTGCTCATCGGATACCCACTTGCGTATGTCATTGCATTTCGTGGCGGCAAGTACCGCTCTTTGCTGCTGGGGCTCATTGCGGTTCCATTCTTTACGTCGTATCTCATTAGAACGCTTGCATGGCAAAACTTGTTGTCGGACTCTGGCCCCGTTGTTTCTGTATTGGAAACGATGAAGCTAGAGAATCTGATGGAGTGGCTCCACATCATGGATAATGGGCGACTCATCAATACACCCGCAGCGGTCATCGGTGGTCTGACGTACAACTTCTTGCCATTCATGATCCTGCCGATTTATGTCAGCTTGGAAAAGATTGATACACGGTTAGTTGATGCATCAATGGACCTCTATACATCTGCAACAGGTGCATTCCGTCGAGTAGTTCTTCCAATGTCGTTGCCAGGAATTTTCGCTGGCAGCTTGCTCGTGTTTATTCCTGCAGCCGGCGACTTCGTGAATGCAAAGTTCTTGGGAAGCCCGCAGACCACGATGATTGGTAGCTCGATTCAGGACCAGTTCTTGGTGCAGTTGAACTATCCGTTGGCTGCTGCGATGTCGTTTGTTCTGATGGCGATTATCACCGCGTCTGTCCTGGTGTATGCCAAGTTCATGGGCACTGAGGATCTGACATGAGACGCGCACTCGATACAAAGCAAAAGGTGGGTCGCTGGGCGATCAACGGTGTTGCGGGTGCGGCCATGGCGTATCTCTTTGCCCCCGTATTTGTCATTGTCCTTTTTTCTTTCAATAACCCAGAAGGAAAATTCAACATTGTGTGGAATGGCTTCACGCTAAAGAACTGGGCGAGTCCGTTTTCTCATCCTGAACTCACTGATGCACTTGTTGTGAGTTTGCAGGTTGCATTCATATCCACATTGATTGCCACGCTTCTGGGAACATGCATTGCATTGGCACTAAGCCGTTACAGGTTCAAGGGCAGTGGCGCCGTCAATCTTTTCCTTGTTCTCCCATTGACCTCTCCTGAAGTGGTTCTGGGTTCATCGTTGGCCACTCTTTTCATCGCGCGTGGAGTTTCCTTCGGAATCGTCACGGTAATTATCGCTCACGTCATGTTCCAAGTGTCGTTCGTTGCTGTCACGTTGCGTGCACGTATCCGTGGTTTCGATTGGTCTCTTGAACAGGCAGCGATGGACCTTGGCGCAACGCCCCGCCGAGCATTTTGGAAAGTGACTTTTCCATTGATTCTTCCTGGCGTCCTCGCGGCAGCACTTCTCTCGTTTGCGCTGTCGATTGATGACTTCATCATCACCTTCTTTAATGCTGGTTCTTTGGTGACCTTCCCTCTCCAGATCTTTGGTGCATCACGCATTGCAATTCCACCTCAGATCAATGTGCTTGCCACTATGTTGCTGATGGGCAGCATCGCCATCATGGTGGTGGGGCTCATCATCGAATCACGACGCCGTCGATTGAATACAGGCTCGGAAAGAAAAAGGTAGCCAATGTCGAGGGAAGGTCGAATAGCCGTCGCGCCGGAGACTTCTCCTGCATGGATCACCGATGCAGTACTTGCAGGTGGCGGCATTATTTCTGAGCCTTCTGAAGCGACAGCAGCTGTATGGACAGCGGCTCGTGATGCTGATGGCCTCCAAGCATTTATTGATGCCAACCCTCATCTTGACTGGGTGCAGGTTCCCTTCGCTGGTGTTGAACGTTTCCTACCTGTCATCGACGACACTCGTATTTGGACGTGTGGCAAGGGTGTGTATGCCGAGCCTGTTGCTGAACACGCGCTAGCTCTTGCCCTTGCCGGGTTGCGCAATGTTGCTGAATACGCACGTGCAAAAACATGGACGGGGCCAGTTGGCCGCAATCTCTTGGGGGCATCGGTCACCATTGTTGGTGGCGGTGGAATCACCGAGTCACTGATTCGATTACTGACACCGTTTCGTTGCAACATCACCGTTGTGCGGCGCACCGTTGAACATGTTGAAGGTGCCGACATAGTTGTCGGCACAGAGAACCTTGTCGATGCACTTGTTGGTGCAGATGTCGTTTTCCTTGCATTGTCTCTCACACCAGAGACGGTGGGCCTTATTGGTCGTCCAGAGTTTGAACTCATGGAGTCGCATGCGTGGATCATCAATGTGGCCAGAGGCGGGCACATCGTGATGGACGACCTTGTATGGGCATTGCAGAATGGCATCATCGGGGGAGCAGCAATTGATGTGACTGACCCAACTGAGCCGTTGCCAGATGAGCATCCTTTATGGGGATTACCGAACTGCATTATCACGCCGCATGTAGGCAACACCCCAGAGATGGCTGTGCCACTGCTGTCGGAACGCATAGCGACAAATGTTCAGCGCTACATCAATGGTGATGAACTCATCGGTCTTGTTGATGTGCGCCATGGCTATTAAGAGAAGTCACTATGACGTCCTTGGCGTCACGCCATCGGCATCGACCGAAGATATTCGTACGGCATACCGGCGACTTGCACGCTTGCATCACCCTGACGTTTCAGGCGTTGATGCTTCTGCGTCAGAGATGGCTGCAATCAATAATGCGTGGTCGGTGTTGTCAGATCCGGTCTCACGTTTTGACTACGACCGACAGCAGCGAGCCCCGATTGGCGGCACACGTGATGAGAGGAAAGAAACTGAAGTCACGAACGAAGCCATACGAGTGAAAATAACGGCCCCCGTTCGTATTCCGTGGCGTGGATTTCTCTTCTTCTCGCTTCTTGGTGTCGTCGGCGTATTTTCTCTGCACGCAGTTTCACAACCAAGCGGTCCAAATCAACCCGATCTGTTGTTAGTTGCTGGTTCATGTGTCGACATTGACCGTGAGCAATTCGTGACCGAGGTGTCCTGCGATGGTCCTCATGACGGCAGTGTTCGTCAATTAGTGGCTTTTGATCGCGAATGCCCGTCAGACACGATGGGTCATCTTGACCGCCAAGGAATGGGCAAAGCGTGCGTTGACTACTCTCCTGAGGCACAGGGGTGGGGGACACAGGGTTCCGTCGGTATTGTGACAGTCCCGTAAGGGCGCGTAGCTCAGTTGGTTAGAGCACCACGTTCACACCGTGGGGGTCATGGGTTCGAGTCCCGTCGTGCCCACCAATCATTCTTTGGCGCACATCTGTCCGTGGTCAGCGCACTGTCCCTCGTTCGGAACTAGTTTCTACGGCGTGCGGAGATTATGTGAGCGTCCAGGGTGTTCCGCACCTGCCGAGGTTTCATACGGCATCGACAACAGTGCGCTGTTGGTATGGATTGATAACCGTCCACTTCCTGAACGCGAACTTGCTGGTCGTCTGTGTCGTCGCCATGCCGATGCAATCTCTGTGCCACGCGGCTGGAGTATTGATGATCGACGTCAAGCAATCCCGCAGTTGTTTCGCCAGTCCGACTTGCCTGCTGGAGAACCAGTCAAGAAACAAAAGAAGCCACCGAAAGTTGCAAAGTCAACTGAGCCCAATGAAAAGAAGCTCACCCTGTTCGAAACGATTGCAGAAGAACTTGCCGAGATCGAAAAGGTGCAAGAGGCCCCAATACCCGCTGCAGATCCTGATGAGACGCGTGCAATTCCATGGTCGCCTCGTCTCTCTGGTGCATATGAAGAAGACGAAGATCAGGATGCTCCTATCTTGGGTCGTCTCATGGGGCGAGCATTTGGTCAACGTCGAGATGAGGAAAAATGAACTATTCATCGTCGGTTGATGTCCCAGTTCAGAGTGATGTGATTCGCCCATTTGTTGAGAATTTGTCGGCGTATCCAGCGTGGATGCCGATGGTTCATCAAGTCGTTGCATTGTCTGATGATGTGTGGTCTGTTGAGTTACGGGCGAAAGTCGGAGTCTTTGCTCGGTCAAAGGCATTGCGCATGCGTCGCACGATGAATGATGACAATGTGATCGTGTTTGAACGTGATGAGGATGACAATCGACAGCACTCACCATGGGTCATGCGAGTCGCACTCAGCCCGTCTATTACCGGCACGAATGTCACGATTGATTTGTCCTATGGCGGCACATTGTGGACCGCAGGAATTCTGGATCGAGTCCTTGCATCGCAAGTGGATGCTGGCAAAGCAGGACTATTACGAGTGGTGCTCAACGCTTAGTTTTTGTTGCTGGATGGTCATTCGGTAGCAGAGGCAGTATCCAAACATGGCAAAGTTAGACATGGCAAGCGGGGGCGAGTTAGAGCACGACATCGCTCGTGTCATGAACGCATCGGAAGTAACGAACCTTCGTCGTCTTTCAGGCGGAGCATCTCGCGAGACATGGATGCTTTCGGCCGACGGTAGTGACTATGTGATGCAGCGTGTGCGTGCTGGTCGCCCTGATGGTCTCGGTCTTGAGCCACAAGTGTTGGCTGCGGCTCATCGAGCCGGAGTGCCCGTGCCAGAGCTCGTTGTTGATGGATCACATTCAACGGAGTTAGAACGCCCCTTCATGATTGTCCGTGCTGTTGAAGGCGAATCCATCGCGCGAAAGATTCAACGAGATGAAGAATTCACTGAGGCTCGCGGTGTTCTCGCTTCTCAACTCGGTGCGGCGGCCGCACGGACACACCAGATATCAGCTGATGAAGTGTCAGGGTTAAACCAGTCAGATCAGTTGACGATGTATCGCAACGTGATGGATGAGTTGGGAGAGCCACATCCTGTTTTCGAGATTGCCTTTCGGTGGCTTGATGCACACCGGCCTGCTCATGCACGTCAAACACTTGTACACGGAGACTTTCGTTTAGGCAATGTTTTGGTGGGTTCACAAGGCCTCGCGGCTGTGCTCGACTGGGAGCTGGCACACGTGGGTGACCCCATGGAAGACCTCGGTTGGTTATGCGTACGTGCATGGCGATTTGGCGGTGCACACCCAGTTGCTGGCATCGGTTCATACGAACAGTTATTTGATGCGTATGAGTCAGTATCCGGAGTTCGTCCCGACTTTGACGCAGTGCGTTGGTGGGAAGTTCTGGGAACCCTGAAATGGGGCATCATCTGTATCAACCAGGCCACCACCCATCTTCGCGGAATCTCGCGCAGTCATGAACTTGCTGCGATTGGTCGTCGCGTGTGCGAGAACGAGTACGACCTCATTGAGTATTTGACGGAGATGGTGAAATGACAGCACCACATGATCGACCCACCGCGAGCGAGTTGTTGCAAGCCGTAAAGGAGTGGATGGAACAAGATCTGATGGCCGGTGTAGACGGTCGTCTTGCATTTCATGTGCGTGTTGCGATGAACATGCTTGACATTGTTGATCGTGAGATCACACTTGGTGCTCCAATGGAAGTGCGTCACGAAGAAGTTCTTCAAGGTCTTGGTGTTGCATCTGATGCTGAGTTGTCGCACAAAATTCGCATGGGTGAGTGGGACACTGATTTTCCTCAACTTCTTGAGGCTCTTCGGCCTGTCGTTGAAGACAAGGTTCGGGTTGCAAACCCGAAGTACCTTCGCTAACGCAATTGCTTGGGCAGGATGGTCACTGGTTGACCAGCCGCTAATTGACCACAAGCAGCATCAATTTCAGTGCCGCGATTCTGGCGAATAGTTGCATTGACGCCGAGGCTGCGCAGTAGACGTTGAAATGCTTCCACACGTGCAGGAGAGCTTCCGATTGTTGGCCAACCTGGTGTGGGGTTGAGCGGAATGAGATTCACGTGCGCTGCAGGGGAGAGTTGCAAACACAGGTCAGCCAGTTCATGCGCATCTCGATCAGTGTCATTGACTGTGGAGATCATTGCCCATTCGAAACTGACGCGTCGACGTTTCTCATAGAGATAATCACGGCATGTTTGCATCAACATCTCCAGCGGGTATCGCTGGTTAATGGGCACAAGCTCATCACGAAGCGAATTGCGTGCAGCGTGCAGGGACACTGCCAAGTTCACGGGCAATGGTCTCGATGTGAGCGTTTTGATACCGGGCACGATTCCGACAGTGGAAACGGTGATGTGACGGGCAGAGATGCCAATATCGCCATGAATGCGCTCAATTGCGGCCCACATGGATGCCTCGTTGGCAAGCGGCTCGCCCATGCCCATGAACACGATGTTGTCGACACGTCGGGAATGTAGAGCGGCTTCACGAGCAGCGCGAACGACCTGCTCCACTATCTCGCCTGTTGTGAGATGTCGGTTGAAACCGGCTTGACCAGTGGCGCAGAACCCACAAGCCATTGCACACCCTGCTTGCGTACTCACGCACACAGTGGCCCGGTCTTCGTAATACATCAACACCGTTTCAATGGGGTGATTTCCCTCGAGAAGATTCCACAGGAACTTGACGGTGTCGCCATCTTTGCTCGTGGAACGTGTGACCTCAATCAGTGATTCAGGAAGTTCATTTGAGATACGAGTGCGCAATGCCGCTGGCAACGTAGTGATGTTGGCAGGGTGCTGAAACTGGGTGTACAGACCTGACCACAGTTGATCAAGGCGGTAACGGGGCTCCCCTTCGAGAATGCTCGCAATCTCATCGCGTGTTGGTTGATAGAGAGATGTGATCACGATGTTGCTCCTGGTGCGATGTCTCCGACGAATGCATGTTCTTCGTGGTGCGAGGTAAACCCTAAAGCGGAATACATCGTGACCGCGGCAGCATTGTCAGCGTCGACATAAAGCATTGCTTCCGTAATTCCTTGTTGTCCCAAGTGTTGTAATCCAGCAATCGCCATCATTCGACCCACGCCTTTGCCGGCCATTGATGGTGCAACAGCGATGACATAAATCTCGCCCATCGGGGTCTCTGTGTCGGTGTGGATTTTCGTCCAGCAAAATGCAGCGAGGTGATCGTCAACATGATGAAGCCTGAATCCGTTGGCATCGAACCATGGCTCGCTCATTCGGCCCGCAAGAATCTCTGGTGTCCATGCGCCTTGCTCGGGGTGATGTGCAAAGGCGGAGTTGTTGACAGAGAGCCATTCGGTCTCGTCAATGCCCACCCGAAATGCGCATGATTCGAAATCTGCAACTTCTGCAAGAACATTCTCGGGGAGAGGAAGAGAGCGGCGTAACTGCAGCAGTCGTCGACCCTGATGGAGTCCGACCTCCGCAGCCAACTGACGGTGAATGTTGTTCGGCTCAAAGACCCACCAGTGCACATGGCCGCCGCCTTCAGAAGCGACAACCGTTAGAGCGGAACGAATGAGGTCGGGAGCAATCTCGAGTGAGTCGTAGCGATGCACGGGGTGGACAATGAGGTCAAGAGACCAGGATTCATTGCCACGTGATACCTGGCAATAGCCCACAACTTGTTGGGTTGCGTTGTCTCGGGCAATGACGCCCGCGAATCCTTGGCGGCCACCTTCACGCAGGTCGAGCCAGAGATGGTCATTGAGGGGTCGGGCACCGTCGGCACGCCATGCCGCAGTAATGAGTGCCGAGACCTCTTCCATGGCAACGGCGTCCATGTGTCTCTTGATTTCGAGTGAACGCACGCCGTCAGGGTACCTTCATGGGCATGGGAAAGCCGAGAACACCAGCAGGGCGTGCCAAAGAAGTGGCGTCACGGCTTGCGGTTTTGTACCCGGGTGCAGAATGCGAACTGAATCACAGCAACCCGTATGAGTTGTTGGCAGCCACGATTCTTTCTGCGCAGTGCACGGACGCTCGGGTGAATATGGTGACACCGGCATTGTTCAAGAAGTACCCGACTCCGCTGGCGTTGTCACAGGCGAATCAAGAAGAGCTTGAAGTCATTGTGAAGTCAACGGGCTTTTATCAAAGCAAGGCAAAGAACTTGATTGGGATGGGTCGCGTAGTCACGGAGAACTTCGGTGGAGTGATTCCACATGAATTGGAAGACTTGGTGACTCTGCCCGGTGTTGGTCGCAAGACAGGCAACGTATTGCGCAGCGTGGTGTTCGACCTTCCAGGGCTTGCCGTCGACACCCATGTGGGCCGACTATCTCGTCGTATGGGTCTGACGACTGAAGAGGATCCCGTGAAAGTTGAGAAGGTGCTGAATGCATTCATTCCTCCTGCGGAATGGGGTCGTTTTTCCCTTCGATTGATTCTCCACGGGCGCCGCGTGTGTGATGCCAAGAAGCCGAAATGCGATATCTGTGAGATGGAAGACATCTGCCCTTCGTCAAACTTGCCGACGAAGTCAAAGTCCAAGTGATCTTTGGGCAGTAGCGTTTCTGTGATGACCGAGACAATTCGCGCCGAACTGGGCGCAGCCGCAGATGCCATCGGTAGCTATCGCTCACGTGTTGCGCGCCTCCTCGATGAGGTGGGCCCTAATCATGAGGATCTCGTGAGTGCAATGTATGAAGCAGAGCGAGCCCTGGTGTCTGCTGAGCGACTTCTGATTCGCGCTGAAAAACTCGCTCGTTCCTAACGAGCACCTGACTAGGTTTAGTGCGTGGCAATCTTCGAACCCCGTGACCAAATCCGTGCGATGGTGGGGTATCACTCGGCGCAAGTAGATGTGCCAATTCGTCTCAACACGAATGAGTCGCCGTTTCCTCCGCCAGCCGGCTGGGTGAAGATGCTCACGGATGTCGCTGTGGGAATTGACTGGAATCGCTATCCCGACCGTGCTGCCGTCGAGCTGCGCACAGTCATCGCTGCTCGACACAATGTGTCGCCAGAGAATGTTTTTGTCGCCAACGGTTCAAACGAAGTGTTGCAAACCATTTTGTTGACATATGGCGGTCACGGACGAAAAGTTGCGACATTTGAGCCGACGTATCAGATGTATGCACAGATTGCTCGTGTGACGGGCGCAGATGTTGTTGTGGGTGAACGTCGTGCTGATTTCACACTTGATGCACATGAGATTGAACGCCTGATGCAGCGCGAGGCTCCATCGGTCACCTTCTTGTGTAATCCGAATAACCCCACTGGGTTGGTGGAACCTCGGGAGAATTTGGAAGTGCTTTTGGAACATGCCACCGGTGTGGTGGTAGTTGATGAGGCATATGCAGAGTTCTCCGATTGGTCAGCCATTGATTTGGTATCAGAAGATCGAGCATTGGCAGTCACACGAACTTTTTCGAAGACACTCTCGATGGCTGCGTTGCGAGTGGGCTATGTCGTTGCACCAAAGTGGATGATTGCGCAGCTTGAGATTGCGGCACTTCCATATCATCTCGACTCGTTTAAGCAGGCGGCGACAACGGCTGCACTGGGCTTTACCTCCGAGATGGAAGAGCGTGTTGCGCTGATCAAGTCAGAGCGCTCTCGGATTGAGTCCACTCTCGCTGCTCTTGACATTGAGGTGTGGCCGAGTGGGTCAAATTTTGTGTTGTTCCGTCCTCGCAGTAAAGACGCTCAAGCCGTGTGGGCCGACCTTCTGGCTGCTGGCATCTTGGTACGAGATTGCAGTTCCTGGGCCCGCCTTGAGGGCTGTCTGCGTGTCACCGTGGGTACGCCTGACGAGAACAGCGCATTTTTGGCTGCGATGTCCTCTGCAGTGGCTTAATTGACCCCGAATTAACAAATTGACCGCAAGGTCGGGGGTGTGAGCGGCGAGAATAGAGAGATGGCACGTACAGCCCAGATTTCTCGCAGCACCAAGGAGACTTCGATTGAAGTCTCCATCAACTTGGACGGCAGTGGTATCGCCGATATCAGTACTGGTATCCCGTTCTACGATCACATGCTCGAGCAGCTGGCTCGTCACGGTGGTTTTGATCTTTCGATTCAGGCCAAGGGTGATCTTCACATCGACACTCACCACACGGTCGAAGATGTCGCAATCTGCGTGGGTGAGGCGCTGCACAAAGCTCTTGGTGACAAAGCCGGCGTGCGTCGCTTTGCAAGTGGCTCGTACCCGCTCGATGAGGCTTTGGTAGAAATCGCTCTTGATCTCAGTGGTCGTCCATTCGTTGCGTGGAATGTTGAATTGCCCGAATGTCTTCCATTAGGAAATCCTGCATTTGATCCGTCGCTTGCTGAACATGCGATCTCCTCCCTTGCAACATCTGCGCTGATCACTTTGCATGTCAATTTGAAAGCCGGACGAAATGTTCACCACATCATCGAGGCCACCTTCAAGGGCCTTGCTCGTAGTTTGCGTGATGCAGTGCGTGTTGATTCGGCTGGTGTTCCTTCCACCAAGGGCGTTCTTTCGTGACCGCAAGGCCGCGAGTCGCTGTTCTCGACTACGGCATCGGAAATTTACGGTCAGCGCAAAAAGCTTTAGAGCGTGTTGGCGCGGATGCTGTCTTAACGCAAGACGCTGCAGTTGTCTCTGCTGCTGACGCTGTCGTGTTGCCAGGCGTTGGTGCCTTTGGTGCGTGCATGGATGCATTGCGCGATGTGCAACTAGAAAGCGTGACGCATGATGCAGTGGCGAGCGGAGTCCCATTTCTCGGCATCTGTGTCGGGATGCAGATGTTGTTCGATGGCAGCGAAGAAGACCCTGATGCTCGTGGACTCGGAATCATTCCCGGCCAGGTGAAATGGATTCCATCCTCGGTGCAGCGCCCACAGATGCAGTGGAACCAATTAAACATTCGTCGTGATGAACCCATGTTCAGCGATTTGGGAGAGCACCCATGGATGTACTTCGTTCATTCACTGTACGGCGTGCCGACTGATTCTGATTGTGTGACGGCCACTGTGCAATACGGCGACACTCTCAATGTTGCGTTCCGAAAAGGAAATGTGTTTGCAACTCAGTTTCATCCAGAGAAGTCAGCAACGGCGGGCTTAGGTCTGCTGCACAACTTCGTGGCTTCGGTGACATCATGAACTTGTATCCAGCGATTGACCTCTTAGGCGGACGAGTGGTGCGATTACGTCAAGGCGCGTACGACGACAGCACTGTGTATGGGGAAGATCCTGTCGCCATGGCTGAGTCCTTTGTCGCCCAAGGCGCCACGTGGGTGCACATGGTCGACCTTGATGCCGCCAAGAGCGCAGAGCCAGTGAATAGACCCATCATCGCCAAAGTGGCGCGGGCGTTGGCTGGACGGGCGCAGTTGCAGGTCGGTGGTGGTGTTCGCGGTGTCTCTGATGCTGAAGCACTCGCCACGGCCGGAGTGAATCGTGTGGTGATGGGCTCTGCGGCAGTGGCAGACCCCTCGTTGGTGTCGGTGGTGGCAAAAATCATCCCGGTTGCTGTTGGGCTTGACCACAGAGAAGGAATTGCTGCAACGCACGGTTGGACTGAATCATCAGGGCTTCGCGTTGAAGATCTGTTGTCCCAGTTTCCTGATGCCGCGGCATTTGTGATTACTGATATCTCGCGTGACGGCATGTTGACTGGGCCTGATGTCGAAGGCTTAGCGCGTGCAGTTGCATCAACAAATATTCCTGTTGTAGCTAGTGGCGGCGTCGGCACATTGGCACACATCGAAGAACTTGCTCGCGTCGTTGGTCTCGATGGAGTCATCGTGGGCAAAGCGATATATGAAGGAAAGCTCACCGTGGCAGATGCTGTGAAGGTGTTGTCATGAACTCCGACATCGTTGCGCGTGTGATTCCATGTCTCGATGTCACTAATGGCCGAGTCGTGAAGGGTGTCAACTTCGTTGATCTTCGTGATGCTGGAGACCCCGTAGAACTTGCTGCACGTTATGACATGCAAGGTGCTGACGAGCTTGTGTTCCTCGATATCACGGCTTCATCTGATGGTCGTGAAACCATGGTTGATGTGGTGTCTCGCACTGCTGAACAAGTCTTCATCCCATTCACCGTCGGTGGTGGCATTCGTGAAGTTGCAGATGCACGAAAGATGTTGCGTGCTGGTGCAGACAAGGTGAGCGTCAACACAGCAGCTGTGCAGCGTCCTGAAGTGATATCTGACATTGCCGCAGAGTTCGGCGCTCAATGTGTTGTATGCGCAATTGACGCGAAGTGGGATGCGTCTCAGAATCGTTGGACTGTGTATTTGCATGGTGGTCGCACAGCGACAGAACTTGATGCAGTGCAGTGGGCAGAACGTGCAGTGTCGCTTGGTGCCGGTGAAATTTTGCTGACGTCGATGGACCGCGACGGAACGCGCGACGGTTTTGATCTTGCTCTGACAAAGGCTGTGTCATCCGCAGTGAATGTTCCGGTGATTGCAAGTGGTGGTGTGGGAAATCTGCAACATCTCGCAGAAGGTGTCACCGAAGGTGGCGCCACTGGTGTTTTGGCTGCATCTATTTTTCACTTCGGAGATCACACCATTGCTGAAGCAAAAGACGTGATGTCGGCACACGGTATTCGTGTGCGCCCTGTGGGCTGACGATTAGTTGATGGCGAGTAGCGCCATCTCGAGGATTTGGCGGCACGCACGTGGGCCATCAGCCATGATGAAATGATCGACACCAGGTAGGTCGACCACCGTGGTGTTTGTCCAACTGTCGACGGCGTCACGTAGTTGTGCTGGTGATGTGAATTGGTCGTGCTCGGGGACAAGAAGAAATTTTGGGCGGTGATTGTTCGCAGCGGTAGGTACTGATGTCATGAAGGGAAGTGGCGGAGCAACTGCGAGCCATGCGGCAATGAACGGGTTGCTGACGTTGAGGCCGACCACTGAGCCAAAGGAGTAGCCCGCCATGATGATGGGGCAGTCAGGTTCGATCATGTCTGCCAGTTCACATGCGGCAGCGAGGTCGAGGCGTTCCGCATCGCCGTTGTCATGAATACCTCCGGAGTTGCCGACGCCTCGGAAATCAATGGCGATGGAATGACAGCCGAGGTCAGTTGCTGCGTCCTGAAGCGCTCGCACCACATGGTTAAAGCGATCCCCGCCGTATTCGGGGTGTGGATGGGCAATCACCACGACAGCTCGTGCCGGATACTGCTCAGTACGGACAACATCGGACTCAATGCTGATTCCGTCAAGGGTTTCTAGGTAAACGGTTTCGGCTCCCACGGGCTCAGACGGTACCGTGCATATGTCGCGTGAACGCAGCAGGGCTTCTGTCCTGTGAATACACAATGCAGTGTTGGCAGAAGAAGAGGACGGAATCAAATGTCAAGTGAACTTGTTGGTCGTGTCATTGTGCCTTCTGCCGACCAGTTGGATGCCGTCACCTTTAATAGCGATGGTCTTGTGCCTGCAATTGCTCAGTGCTCACAGACGGGCCAAATCTTGATGATGGCTTGGATGAACGCTGAATCGTTGTCGATGACTTTTGCAGAGGGTCGCATGGTCTACTGGAGCCGTAGCCGTCAGGAGCTCTGGCGTAAGGGCGATACCAGTGGTGATCGTCAGTTCGTTCGTGAAGCGTTTTACGACTGCGATGGGGACACACTTCTCTTTGTTGTAGAGCAAGAAGGAAAAGGTGCATGCCATACTGGTGAGCGCTCGTGCTTCTATCGATCTTTTGGTGATCAGTAATGTCGCTCACCACAGCGATTACGCCATCACGAGACGAGTTCATAGCACTGGCACGTCAACACACGGTGGTACCCGTGTGGACACAACTGCTCGCGGATCTTGAAACTCCCGTTGCTGCATACATCAAATTGGTGGGCGACGGTGATGGCTTTTTGCTGGAGTCTGTCGAACACGGTGAACGATGGAGTCGATACTCATTTGTAGGTCGTGAGCCGCGTGGAACATTGACCTTGCGTGATGGCTTGTTGACCGCCACCGGAGACATTCCTGCCAGTGTTCCTCTCGATCAAGGCATCCTCGCAGCGATGGAAGAGTTGTTGCGCATCTATCGTGCGCCCATCTTCCCCGACCTTCCTCCATTACAGGGCGGCCTCATGGGTCACTTGGGGTATGACGTCGTGCGTGAGATTGAAAACTTGCCGAACGTTCCCACCGATGATCGTGGTGTCCCTGATGCATCCATCAGCATCATCGGGTCTCTCGCTGCCTTCGACCACTGGCGCCAGCGTGTGTACATGTTGGAGAGCGTTCCCGTAGCAGGGTTGACAGATGAGCAGATTGGTGAGGCTTACGACGCTGCGGTAGTGCGTGTTCATGCATCAGTTGCAGACCTAGCGCGCCCATTGCCGTACGTTGCCGTTGAGCCACCAATCGTTGGCGAACAATTACCGAGTGCACGTTCTTCCATGCCTGATGGTCGTTATCAGTCCGCCGTTGAAGTGGCCAAGGAATACATCCGTGCCGGAGACATTTTCCAAGTAGTGCTCGCTCAGCGTTTTGAACTTGATCTTGAAGCAGATCCGTTTGACGTCTATCGCGTTCTCCGTCAAGTGAACCCCAGCCCGTACATGTACTTCTTGAAGCAGCCTGGTCTCACGATTGTTGGTGGTTCTCCAGAGCCAATGGTGCAACTCATTAACGGTCGTGTCATTTCTCGACCTATTGCAGGCACGCGTAAGCGCGGTTCTACCGATGAACATGATCGCAAGCTCGCCGCTGAACTTCGTGAGAATCCTAAAGAAGTTGCTGAGCACATCATGTTGGTCGACCTCGCGCGTAATGATGTCGGCCGTGTCGCGCAATACGGCTCGGTCACAATGGATGAACTGATGTCGTTAGAGCGTTACAGCCATGTGATGCACTTGACCTCACAGGTGTCGGGTGACCTCCGCGAAGGACTCGGGCCCATCGATGTTTTGCGTGCGACACTTCCTGCCGGAACGGTGAGTGGAGCTCCCAAGGTTCGAGCCATGGAGATCATTGATGAACTTGAGCCGGTGAAGCGCGGACCCTATGCCGGTGTGGTCGGGTATGTCGACTTCTCAGGCAACCTTGATACGGCAATCGCAATCAGAACTATGTTTGTCGGGCCAAAGGGTGCAATTCTTCAGGCAGGTGCAGGAATCGTCGCCGACAGTGACCCGAAAGATGAAGATCTTGAGTGTCATAACAAGGTCGGTGCGTTGTTGGCCACCATCCCCGCCGCAGTTCGTATGACGCAACGTCGTCGGGAAGCAGGAACAAACGCATGAGTGCAGTTGTATGGGCAGATATTGATCGCGATGTCGTCATCGTCGAAGGTGACGATGCAGCAGCGTTCTTGCATTCACAACTAGCAAACGACATTGCGTCTCTTGCAGCAGGAAAAAGTATTCATAGTCTGTTACTCGAACCCACTGGTCAAGTCACTGCACTTGTCCGTGTGACTCGCCACAGCGACACCGTGTTTACTCTCGACGTTGAGGCCGGTCTCGGAGCATCGTTGATCACTCGTTTACAACGGTTTGTTTTGCGCGCCAAAGTTGTCATGCGCGTCAGCGATTGGGCGGTGCGGGCTTTCCGTGGGGACAATGCAGTGGCTGCAGTGGGCCAGGGTCCTGGGCGGGCAGTGCCGTACTGGGGTGGCACTGATGCTGTCGATGTCATCGGAGAGGTCTCTGACTTGCCAATCATTGGTGAGGAGACAGAAGTTCCTCACATTGATATGTATCGCGTGGAGGCACAGTGGCCTCGAGTTGGTCTCGACATCTTGGTCGGTGATATTCCTGCCACAACAGGAGTCGTCGGAGTTGCCGTGAGTTTTTCAAAGGGGTGCTACCCAGGTCAAGAACTTGTCGAGCGCATGGACTCTCGAGGGGCGAATGCGCCTGTGAGAGTCGTTGCTTTGTCGCGGGACGGAATTGGTGTGGGCGCTCGACTTCAGGCCGATGGCAAAGACGTGGGGACAGTGACCTCGATTGGGTTTACGCGCGCATTGGCACGTGTCGCTCGTGGCGCATCGATTGGGGTGGAACTCTCTCCACCTGAATCAACGAATAGTCACTGATTCCCGTGTCATCAGCACCAGTTCTTCCGGGGGTTTTTGAATCCATTTCGAAGAAGGGTCATGTTGACATAGATGTGCTGGCTTGGCACTGGTTCTTGCTCGTTGGAGTTATTGCATTTCTCTTGTTTGTGGATCTACTTCTGATTCATCGAAGATCTCGTGTAGCAGACGTGAGAGAGGCAACTGTTCAGTCCATTGCTTGGATTGGAGTAGGACTTTCCTTTACTGCATTCATTGCATGGCAGTTCGGGAGTAATGCAACAGGGGAGTACCTCGGCGGATACCTCATGGAGATGAGTCTGAGTGTGGACAATGTCTTTATCTGGGCAATGCTGCTGACACAGTTTCGTATTCCACGACAATTTCAATACAGGGTCTTGTTCTGGGGTGTCTTCGGAGCGTTTGCGCTTCGCTCGGTCTTGATTTTTGGGGGGATAGCCCTCACGGAAGTTTTTGAACCAGCAATATTGATGCTCGGATTGTTTCTGGTCTACACCGCTTTCTCTTTGTTGCGAAAGAAAGACGATGATGATGATTTCAATCCGTCTGAGGGCCGAATCGTGCGTCTCTTTCACGGGGTAATCCCATCAATGGAAGAGATCAGAGCTCAGACGCGGAATCTGAGTGACCTACGAAGTGGATTTCTTGTTGCTCCGTTATTCGCAGTGGTGGTCTTGCTGGAGTTAACGGATGTTGTCTTCGCAGTGGACTCTGTATCGGCAGTACTCACTGTCACAAGCGAACCATTCCTGGCCTTAGCGTCGAATACCTTTGCGATTCTCGGGCTCCGTGCTCTGTATTTCTTGTTGGCTGACGTTCAAGCAAGATTCAAATACCTGCAACGGGGAATTGCGATAATTCTCGCTTTTGTCGGTTTCAAGATGATTGTGGCGTACTTCTGGGACTGGCATGTCTCCACCCTGTGGTCTTTGTCGGTCATTGTCGTCGTTCTTGGACTTTCAGTGGGTGCTTCCATCGTCGAGAACCGTCGCCCGTCTTAGGGAGGGCCCATTGGCACTAATGTTCGTGTCATGGGAATCGCGGAGGAAGACATTCAAAAGGTGCGCAGTTCTGTCACCTTGTCGGACATCGTTTCTCCCCACGCTCAACTCCGTCGCGCAGGTCGTGGCCAAGTTGGACTCTGCCCATTCCATTCCGAACGCACACCTTCTTTCAGCGTCAATGATGAAACCGGTCGGTACATGTGTTTCGGCTGCGGCGCAAAGGGTGATGTCTTCACGTTTGTTCAGCAGATGGAGCACCTGGATTTTGTTGGTGCCGTTGAACGCATTGCCAGTAAGGCGGGCATTGAGCTGCGCTATACATCGGGCGCAGGGAACGGTGAGCGTAAGCATCGTAAAGAATTACAAGAACTCATGGAGCGTGCCGTTGAGTGGTACCACCAGCGCCTCTTGGAAGCGCCCGATGCCCGTGCGGCGCGTGAGTATTTGCGCTCCCGCGGTCTAGCGGGCGATGTTGCTCGTACCTACAAATTGGGATGGGCCCCAGATGACTGGGACCAACTGTGTAAGGCGCTCAATGCACCAGCAGCGATGCTCAATGAAGTGGGTCTTGGATTTCTTAACAAAGCCGGACGATTGCAGGATTCATTCCGAGCGCGTGTGATGTTTCCTATCTTCGATGAGACCGGTGCTGCCGTTGCATTTGGCGGTCGCATTCTTCCTGGTTCCACTGACCCTGCGAAGTACAAGAACTCCACAGAGACTCCGATCTACATGAAGTCACGCACGTTGTATGGCATGAACTGGGCCAAGGGCAACGTCGTGAAAGAAGACAGCGTCATCGTGTGCGAGGGCTACACCGATGTCATCGGTTTTCACATCAGCGGTTTGGCAACTGCTGTTGCAACATGTGGAACAGCATTGACGGAAGAGCACGTGAAGCTCATGAAGCGATATGCGCGCAATGTTGTACTTGCTTTCGACGCCGACTCTGCTGGCCAAGGCGCTGCAGAAAAATTTTACGCGTGGGAGAAGAAGTACGACGTTGCGGTATCCGTTGCGCAGTTTCCGCAAGGCAAAGACCCCGGCGAATTAGCGCAGAGTGATCCTGAAGCTCTCGCGAAAGCTATTTCGGGCGCGATGCCATTTCTTGGTTTCCGTCTCAAGCGCCTCTTTGATGCGAATCCACTTCGCTCGCCAGAATCTCGTTCCCGTCTGGCTGAGAAGGCAATGGTGCTCATCAACGAGCACCCCGACACAAATGTGCGTCGTCTCTATGCCGGAGAAGTCGCGAGTCACACGGGTCTCTCTGCGACGGACTTGGTCAAGGCTGCAGAGCGCGGGGGCAAAGTTGTTGCCACATTCGCTGCTCCTGTTCAGCAAGCACTCGAAGGTGCGGGGTTCATCGCAATTTCTCTGCTCATTCATGAATGGGATGCCATTGCTCCTTGGTTAATTGAAGAACTATTCGTCGACATTGCTTCTCGTGAGGCGTTTCGGGCATTGGCGGAAACCGATGGTGATGTGCACGCGGCTCTCGCAATTGCGACGCCTGAAGCATCGGACATCATTGAACGGGCGGCCGTGTATGACGCTGATGCTGACCCCCTGGTGGAATCAAGGTCTCTCATTGCGGCTGCGGTGAGGCGCGAACTGCAAAAGCGTGGTCAGATAGCGGATGTGGAAAGCATCCAGCAACAGCGCCAGGTGAGAATTGCACTGGAGGATCTCGCCAAGCCCGACAAGGCAACAGCCGCTGCGATTCTTTTATTGCAGTGGCTAGCTTCAGTGGCAGGTGTAGTGCAGTGACTCCGCCGGCTCATCTCCCGCCGTTTCCCGATGTGGATGCTGCAGAATGGGCCACACTTATTGCCTCGCGATCAGACGCCGGGACAGTGGAAGCAAACACAGTCGCACATGTGTGCAGAAATCTGGAACTAAATACCGACACCATTCGTCAGATCGAGTCGGTGTTACAGCAACTCAATATCTCCATCGCAAAAATTGAACCTGACATTTCCGGTCCCATTGAGCGAAAACCAATTCCTCGCAAAACCTCGACCCCTCGAATCATGTCGGGGGATTCAGGAGACACGGTCCGCATTTATCTTCAAGAGATTGGTCAAGTCGATCTTCTTGATGCGGAAGGCGAACGAACTCTCGGGCGAGCGATCCGTGCAATGCAGGATGCAAAAGCGGAGCAGGAATCTGGCACAGTGTCCGTTACGCGTCGCAGAGAGTTACGCAATGTCATTCGTGAAGGAGAAGAAGCTTTTGAACATCTCATCACGGCCAACTTGCGACTTGTTGTTTCCATCGCACGAAAGTACGACGGTCGGGAACTGCAGCTTCTTGATTTGATTCAAGAAGGAAATATTGGTCTCATGCGCGCTGCTGAAAAGTACGACTGGGAAAAAGGTTTCAAGTTTTCTACATATGCAACGTGGTGGATTCGTCAGGCAATGATGCGCGCAATGGCAGACCAAGGTCGAACCATTCGTGTACCCAGCCATGTGGTCGAAATGTTGAATCGCATCACGAAGGCAGACCGAGATCTCACTGTTGAACTTGAACGAGAGCCGACGGTGTTTGAACTTTCTGAACGCACGTTGATCCCCGCAGAGAAAATTGAAGAGTTGCGTCAGATCTCGTCCGTGTCGATCAGCCTCGATGAACCTGTGGGGTCTGAAGAGGATTCATCCACGTGGGGTGATCGAGTGCAGGGGAACAGAGAAGAAGATTCTCCGATTGAGATGGTGCAGAAGAGACAGCTCATTGCCGCCATTGAGGCAGAACTGGAGCACCTGCCTGAGAGAGATCGCCGCATCCTTGAGAAGCGTTTTGGCATTCATTCAGACCAGCCCTTGACCCTTGATGACGTGGCCAAGCAAGAGGGCGTCACTAGGGAGCGAATTCGTCAAATTGAGCAAAAGACCCTCGCACGCCTCAGACATCCGAATAACAGCGCACGTTTACGCAGTTTCATTGATGGTGACTAGCCATTTCATTGTGGGGGCTCCCAAGGGCGCTGATATCCTTCTATTTCCCTTCCGGGGTAGCTCAGTTGGCAGAGCAACGGACTGTTAATCCGTGTGTCGTGGGTTCGAGCCCCACTCCCGGAGCCATTTGGTCCCTTCTGGACCACAAAAGGGCCAGTAGCTCAGTTGGTTAGAGCAGGGGACTCATAATCCCTGGGTCGCGGGTTCGATCCCTGCCTGGCCCACCATTTTCCAGTTGTCGCAGTTCTGTGTGCGAACTAATAACTGTTATCGCCGATCCATGCTGGAACTCGATTCAGGAGGTCAAGACTGACCTCGCGACACTTGTCGAGAATCGGACAGACAGATTCGGTCTCGCCTCGATACACCATTGCTAAGGAGATCGGGACGCGCCCAATCACGCTGAGGCTTCGTTCTGGTGCATCAGTGACCTGTTGGTATGAGTCGATGGCTGAAATCTCTAGTGGCAACTCGAGACCACCTAATCCGGCAACTTCCGTTGCCAGAACAAGAAGGTCGGGTGGATTTGTGAGGGGTGGGAATGCCCAGGTGAACACCAGTGGAAAACTGAAATCTCCCTGTGGTTCATCGTCGGGGTCATCCATTGCGAGAACAACGTCTTCAAAACTAAGAAGAGTGCGTGGGTCAATCTCGAGGCTCACATGAAGGTCAATGGGGCCAGTGCAGGCTTCTTCTGGGTGTAGATCTACTTCCCACAATTGACGCAGGGAATAGGTCTCAACAAAGTGACGCTCATCGTGGACATGAAAGCCATGATCGACGGCGTGACTCTTTAAATCGCTGACAAAGCCCGCTATGTCAATAACTGCCACGCCATGACACTACCGTTTGAATGTGCGACGCTTTGATGCAGATTCTGATGACCGCGACATCCTGGGGTTTCTCCATGATGTTGCCGATGCTGCGGCAGACATGATTGATGAGACCGTTTCGTGGTCGCTCACGGGGCATCGTGAAGGCCAGTACACCGGTGATGTTGCAGTGGACGAGGTCGTCGTTGACATGTGTGAGGCCGCAGGATTTTTTGTCTTAAGCGAGGAGTCCGGAATCGGAGATCTGGAATGGCCGCTGCCCGCAGGGAAACTGCTGATTGTTGTTGATCCTGTCGATGGCTCTACCAATGCAAGCAAAGGTCTTCCTTGGTACGCCACATCATTGTGTGTGGTTGATGCTGATGGTCCGCGAGTGGCCCTTGTTGCTGAACAGTCGGGCAGCGAGACTCGGTACGCCGCTATTCGAGGTGCTGGTTCGAATGTTGACGGGATGCGTCTTCGTGTTCAACCGATTGAAGACACACGCACTGCTGTTGTCGGAGTGAATGCGCTTCCGGCGCCCACACACGGGTGGTGGCAGGTGCGGACAATGGGGGCAGCCTCACTTGATATTTCATTAGTCGCAAAAGGCGCGCTTGACGGGTACATCGATTTTGATGGCGGTCTCGGCGTATGGGACTACCTCGCTGCAGTTCTGATTTGTACCGAAGCAGGTGCACTTGTTGCAGAAGCGGAAGGTCGAGACCTGATGACTGTTGATATTGATGCTCGCCGTCGACCAGTTGTTGCATCGTCTCAAGCGATGATGAATTCACTGATGATTGCTCGCCGTCAATAGACCAACTGTTTTCTGAAGTAGAACAGAGCAATGGTTCTTCGTCGTCTTTCACTGCTCGTCACTGCACTTGTGTTGATGGCATCGCTTTCATCGACCTCTGCACAAGCAACTGATCCAACTTGTGCGCAAGGCGGTGAATGTCGCATCGGAAACTTCGGACCCGGTGGTGGTCGCATTGTGTATGACGCTGGTTCGCTGCAGTGGTGGGGTCGCTATCT
>Ga0208463_1000038_pt1 | contig 33237 bp, 37 predicted proteins | sample LakMenEpi09Jul08_FD_150752 | JGI IMG/M metagenome (GOLD analysis project Ga0208463, IMG submission 150752) | Freshwater microbial communities from Lake Mendota, WI - 9JUL2008 deep hole epilimnion (SPAdes) | ecosystem: Environmental > Aquatic > Freshwater > Lake > Epilimnion/Euphotic zone ... | reverse complement strand
GGCGTAACTAAAAAACTAGCTGTAGGTAAGACAACACAAATTCCGTTATCTAATACCTCTGTTTTAATTGAAGGAAATGCCGGTACTGCAATAACTTTTGCAAATAATAAATGGAAAGCAGCAGTTCCTTGCTCGGTGAGTAATGGACAACAGTGGTTTGTAGGTGGTTCTGGCGCAATCACCAGCAAGTCTTTTCTATATATTGTAAATAGTGGTTATTCAGATTCGAATGTTGAAGTTGAGGTGTTTACACCCAATGGTGCAATTGAGGTCAGTGAATTTAAAATTCCTCAAAATTCTACAAAGAAAATTTCCGTAGATACATTAGCTCCTGGTGAAGGTGAAATTGTAATTGCAGTAACTACAAAATCAGGAAGAGTTAGCTCATTTTTATTTGATGAACGTAAGAAAGGGCTTAGATCACTTGGAGCAGACTTTGTTTCACCAGTTGCCCAGGCTGAAAAACAAGTAAGAATTGTTTCAATTCCGGGATTAGTGGGTAAATTGAACAATAACAATAATTCAATAAGCCAAATTTTAAGAATACTGGTCCCTGGAAAAATTGACGCAAATATTGAAGTAACTATTAATTCAAATGATGGCAATTTCGTACCAGATGGTCTTTCCGAAGTTAAAGTTGATTCACAAAGAGTATTAAGTATTCCATTATCAGCAGCACCAACAAATCAGACTTTTTCAGTAATAATTAACTCTGATCAGCCTATTCTTGCCAGTGTTCTTACAAATTTTACTTTGGGCCGTAGTAATGAAATTACTTGGACTACTGGATCTGACATATTAAGTAATTGGAGTGCAAATTTGACCGGCTCAAGACCAATTTTAACTTTTACCGGAGATAAAATTAATGTGTTAGTGAAAGCCAATAGCGTAAATGGTAAGAAAGTTGAAAAGAAATTATCAGGCAAAGACTTTATCGCCTGGCAATCACCAGTGGGCCTAAACAGATTGCAGGTAACTGCATTAGGAAAAGGGATAAGTGGCGGGGTAATTTTGTTGCCGCTGGAGGCCAATATTGGGATTAGTTCACTTCCTATGAATAATGGTGGAAATTTAGAAACCGCTTCCGAGCCAATTTCAGATACCTCAGTAATCTCACGGCGCTAAATCCCAACTTTTCTATCCATTCCCCGATAATCTGTTCATATGAAAAGGTCTAATAGCCGAAGATGCTCAAGAGCTAGCTGTACTAACGCTGCTATTAAAACCCTTACTTATATTTATTCTGATTCAACTGCAGTTCTAGGTCCATTATCAACATATGTAGAACCACATAATTATGATCTTTGTTCAATTCATAGTGAGCGACTTACAGTTCCAGTGGGCTGGAATGTAATCAAGGAAGAATTAGTTAATGATAATTCTGGGCCTTCAGAAGAGGATTTGATGGCAATTGCAAATGCAGTTAGAGAAGTGGTTACTTCGGATTTGGGTAGCAAAACTATGCAACCTGAACTAGGTAGACGTGGACACTTACGAGTTCTGCCATCAAACTAATCTTTTAATTAATCTAATTTAAATTAAGAATCACATGTTAGATAACATAATTAAAGCCTACGACATTAGAGGCTTGGTCAAAAATGAAATTACTCCAGATTTTTCATTTTCAGTCGGAGTAGCTTTTGCTAAGTTTTTAGAGATCGAAAGGCAGCCACCAACAATAGTAGTTGGAGAAGATATGAGACCTTCTTCAGCTCTACTGGCAAAAGCTTTCTGTGATGGTGCTACAAGCCAGGGAATGGATGTAATCCGAATTGGATTATCCTCAACAGATATGCTGTATTTTGCTTCAGGAAAATTGGATTTACCAGGCATTATGTTTACCGCTAGTCATAATCCTGCTAAATACAACGGCATGAAATTATGCATGAGTGGTGCAAGACCAGTTGGAAAAGAATCTGGCTTACAGATTATTCGAGATTTTATTGAAAAAGGTGTGCCAATATCTAATAGGCCAATAGGACATATTAGAGAGCAAGATTTACTTAGTGAATATGTTGATTATTTGTTAAAACAATTCCCTAAAAAAACTTTTTCTAAACGAAGAATTAAAGTAGTTATTGATGCTGGTAATGGGATGGCTGGATTTACTGCTCCAGCAATTATGGAAAAACTCAATGTGGATTTAGTACCAATGTATTTCGAGCTAGATGGAAATTTTCCAAACCACGAAGCAAATCCAATTGAGCCAGAAAACTTAAAAGATCTACAAAAAATGGTTAAAAAGCATAAAGCTGATATTGGTTTAGCATTTGATGGTGATGCTGATCGCTGTTTTCTAGTTAATGAAAAAGGAGAGCTGGTAAATCCTTCTGCACTCACAGCACTTATTGCCGTCGGCGAGTTAAAGAAAAACCCTAATTCTTCAATTATTTATAATTTGATTTCCTCAAGAGCTGTTCCGGAGGTAATTACTGAGCATAAAGGTAAGGCAATTCGTAGCAGAGTTGGCCATTCTTATATTAAAAAGTTAATGGCAGAAACTGGAGCAGTGTTTGCTGGTGAACATTCTGGTCATTTTTACTTTAAAAATTTCTGGAAAGCAGATTCAGGCATGCTGGCAGCTTTATATGCAATAGCTGAATTAATGAATAGTGACGCTACCTTGTCAGATTTGCTAAAGCCGTATAACAGGTATTTTTCAAGTGGTGAAGTAAATAGCAAGGTTAAAGATCCTCAAAAATCAGTTAATGATATTAAGAAACTCTATCAAGGCGAGTATGAGGTTGATGAGTTAGATGGGCTGACAGTTACGGCAAAAGAGTGGTGGTTTAACCTTCGACCTTCAAATACTGAGCCGCTATTAAGGTTAAATGTTGAGGCTGAAACGCAAAAGCAGATGATTACGATTAGGGATACGGTTCTAGCTCAAATTAAAAGGTGATAAATACAGGGCAAGCAGGGTATCTTTACCCCCTAACAATTATTTCAAGAACCTAATTATTAATAGGAGAGTTTATGAATACAGTTACTGGCGTTAATAGTGACATCGCTAATTCTGCTTTAGCCCCTGAAGGTAAAAAGCGTATTGAATGGGCAGCAAGAAATATGCCGGTACTTTCACAAATTAAGGATAGGTTTACTAAAGAAAAGCCATTTAATGGAGTAAGAATTGCTGCATGTATGCATGTGACCACAGAGACCGCAAATTTAATGTTGGCTCTAAAAGCAGGTGGAGCAGAGATTGCACTATGTGCATCAAATCCATTATCAACACAAGATGAAACTGCTGCTGCGTTAGTTCATGAATATGGAATCTCTGTTTTTGCAAAGAATGCAATTGATCGTGATGGTTTTTATTCACATATAAACTCTGCTTTAGACATAAAGCCGCAATTAGTTTTTGATGATGGTTGCGATTTAGTTAACGTAATTCATACTTCTCGAACTGAATTAATTGATGGCGTACTAGCTGGATGTGAAGAAACTACAACTGGTGTAATCAGATTAAGTCAGATGGCAAAAGATGGTGCCTTAAAGTTCCCAATGATTGCTGTTAACGATACAGATACTAAGCATATGTTTGATAATAGATATGGCACAGGACAATCAACATTTGATGCAATTTTTCGTGCGACCAATACATTAGTTGCAGGTAAAGTTGTTGTAGTTGCAGGATTTGGTTACTGTGGAAAAGGAGTTGCTGAAAGAGCAAAAGGTTTAGGGGCAGAGGTAATTGTTACCGAAATTGATCCTACAAAAGCTTTAGATGCACTGATGCAAGGTTTTAGAGTTATGCCTATGACAAAGGCCGCAGCTATTGGCGAGATCTTTATAACTGTCACTGGTAATCGTGATGTGTTAAGAGATGAACATTTTAAGCAAATGAAAGATGGCTCAATCTTGGCAAACTCTGGACATTTTGATATTGAAATCGATGTTGCCTGGCTTGAAAAGAATGCAAAGCAAAAGAATTCAAAAATGCGCCATCAAACTGATGAATATGTAATGGCAGATGGCCGACGTATTTTGCTTATCGCTGAGGGTAGATTGGCAAATCTTGGTGCAGCTGAAGGACACCCAGCATCTGTAATGGATATGTCATTTTCAGATCAAGCACTTACAGCAGAGTGGCTGCTTAAATCTGGTAAAGACTTACCAGCAGGATTACATGATGTGCCATCTTCAATTGATAAAGATGTAGCAAGGTTAAAGTTGGAGAGTATGGGCTCATCACTAGATGTGTTAACTCCTGCCCAAGAACTTTATTTAAACTCCTGGGAACACGGTTCATAAATGCCATTAGTCATGGTCGTTGATGATGACCAGGACTTAGCCGAGATGCTAAGCATTGTTTTAACAGGGGCTGGCATGGAGGTTGACCTTGTCAATCGAGGCGATAATGTAATGGATGTTTTTAACAAACATACTCCAGATCTAGTACTACTTGATGTTATGTTGCCTGGCATTGATGGCGTTGAAGTTTGTAAAATAATAAGAGAAACTTCAATGGTACCAATCGTGATGTTAACGGCTAAAGGTGATACCCAAGATGTAGTACTCGGGCTTGAAGCTGGCGCAGATGATTACATGGTTAAACCTTTCAAACCGCAAGAGTTAGTTGCAAGAATTAATACAAGACTAAGGCGAGTCGGTCGAGTTGGGTCGTTAGCTATTGGTGATCTAATTATTGATCAAATGGAACATAAAGTTTTAAAAAATCATAAAGAGATTCCATTAACTAGGCTTGAGTTTGATTTATTAGTCGCCTTAGCTAAAGAGCCAGGCCGAGTTTTTACAAGAGAAGCTTTACTTAGTGAAGTTTGGGGCTATCAGCATGCAGCCGATACGAGGTTAGTAAATGTACATGTTCAAAGACTTAGATCAAAGATCGAAGTCGATGCGGACAATCCTAAGTATGTTCTTACAGTAAGAGGCGTTGGCTACAAAGCAGGAGTTGGAAAAAACTAAGGTGTTCAAGAGTTGGGTTAAGATAAAACAATCACTTAGCCTTAAAGTACTGCTTACAAATACACTTTTTGCTTTTATTATCGTATTAATTGTAGGCACTATTGTTTATAATCAAGTATCTTCTACTTTTATAAATGAGAAAATTGATATATCAAAAGTAGAAACACAAAATGCTTGGAATTTGGCTCAAAGCCGAATTAAAAGTGCAGGACTTCAGAATGATGCTGAGTTGAATAAAGTTGTCCAAGATTTTATTTCCTCGAGTAGGGAAGATGGTTCGCTATCTGGACGTGAAACATTGATAATAGCTGTTTCAAAATCAAATAAAAATTTAAATCGATATCAGACTGTGCCAAAACTTTTTGAATTAGAAACAATTTCAGGAGATTTTCGCAAGAAGGTAAGAGAAAGTGAAAATATATTAGATCAACAAGTCACTGTGAAATATTCAGATGGAAGAGAATTTCCAGGTTTTATAATTGGTGGAAAGCTAGATATTCCTAGATCAGGAGTTTATGAAATATATTACGTGTTTAATTTGAACGCTCAGTATGCGAGTATTACATATATAACTTGGATATTATTTTTTACCGGGCTTTTGATTGTGTTACTAATTGGCCTAAGTACTCAGTTTGTAATTAGACAAGCTGTTTCACCCGTCAAAGAAGCAGCAAATGTTGCTGAGAAATTCACAAATGGGGACTTAACAGTTCGCATGGCTGTATCAAGCCAAGACGAATTAGCTAGTCTTGGAAATTCCTTTAATGAAATGGCAGTTTCGATCCAGCAACAAATTTATAGATTAAAGAATTTATCAAGACTTCAACAGAGATTCGTATCTGATGTTTCACACGAGTTACGTACACCGCTAACCACAATTAGAATGGCCGCAGAGGTCATTTATCAGCAGAAAAACGAATTTGAATCTAGCGTTGCAAGAAGCAGTGAGTTGTTGATTAATCAGATCGATAGATTCGAACTTCTACTATCAGACTTACTTGAAGTTAGTAGATTTGATGCTGAAGCAGCAGCATTAAGCATAGAAAGTTTTGATATTTGTAATCTTGTTAGAAAAACTGTGGACTATCTGCACCCAAGTAAATCCCAGCTATTTGAAGTTGTCTTTAAGAGCGATCCTATTTTTATTGAGGGGGATCCGCGCAGAGTTGAAAGGATTTTACGAAATTTAATTACAAATGCATTTGATCATAGTGAAGGAAATAATATTCAAGTCAAAGTTACTGATAGTGAAGATGAAGTTGCTGTAGGTGTCAGAGATTACGGATTGGGGTTTACTCAAGAAGAGAGCATATATTTATTTGATAGATTTTGGAGGTCAGATCCATCTAGAGCAAGGAGTAGTGGTGGAACTGGCCTTGGACTTTCAATTGCTCTTGAAGATGCAAAGCTTCACCAGGGGCACTTATTAGCTTGGGGACAAAAGAATAATGGGGCACATTTTGTACTTACCCTACCAAAGCGCCATGGTACTGCAGTTCAAACCTTTCCAATTGATGTAATTCCAGTGGATTCTATTTAAACAATGTAAAAAATATTTAATTTTTTTATGCTATAAAGTAAAAATGCATAAAACAATTGCTAGCCTAAAAGAGTTAGTCTTTCCAAAATTCTGTGTTATATGTGCTAAAGGTGGGTTTGAAGTATGTTTAGAGTGTCAGTCACCTTGGTTAGGATTACCAAACAAAGATAAATTAAGTGGCTTAAATCTGTACTATATGAGAGATTACGATGATCAATCCTCGAAATTAATTTTATTGGCAAAAGAGGGTTCAAATAATGTAGCAAGAGAGTTAATATCTAAGGCGATATTTACTTCAATAAAGTTACTTGTTTCTGAACTAAGATTGATTGATCCTATTAATATTGTGACGATTCCTTCTTCTAGAAAATCAATAATGAGGCGAGGTCGGGATCATATAAATGAGATATGTATTGAAGTTATCGATCTATTAGGATCTAATTCAATTACTGCATTTAATACCCCAATTCTTACTCAGGTAAGAAAAGTTAGAGATCAATCTAAATTAAATAGGGTAGAGCGATTACATAACTTAGAGAATGCTTACAGTCTTAAAGACCGATCCCTAGATAATGGCGCTTGCATTCTGGTGGATGATCTAATAACTACGGGCAGCTCGATCTCTGAGGCCATTAGAGCCTTATCTGAAGCCAAAATCACCATTCAGGGGGTTGTTACAGCGTGTGCAGTCGGGCGGAATTCTCTAATACGATAAGCCACTTAACACCCAATCAAATTACAAGTAGAAACAGCGGAGGGCTTTGTGGGTTTACTAGACAAACTCTTACGTGCTGGTGAGGGTAGGGCTGTTCGAGAGCTTGAGAAAATTGCTCAACAGGTAAATAAATTTGAAAATAGTATTTCTGCTCTAGATGATTCTGCGCTTAGAGGTAAAACTGATGAGTTTAAAGAAAGAGTTAATAAAGGTGAAAGTTTAGATTCACTTCTTCCAGAAGCATTTGCTGTTGTGCGCGAAGCAGCAAAGCGAACATTAGGACAAAGACATTATGATGTTCAGTTAATGGGTGGTGCGGCATTACACAAAGGAAATATTGCCGAAATGAAAACTGGTGAAGGTAAAACTTTAGTTTCAACATTACCAGCATACTTAAATGCCTTATCTGGTAAAGGTGTGCATGTTGTAACCGTTAATGATTACTTGGCAGAGCGCGATAGCGAGTGGATGGGCCGTGTCCATAGATTTTTAGGATTAAGAGTTGGTGTAATTCTTTCTCGAATGTCGCCAAGTGAGCGGCGCGAAGCTTATTCGGCAGATATTACTTATGGCACTAATAATGAATTTGGGTTTGATTATTTAAGAGATAACATGTCTTGGACGCTTTCTGATTGCGTGCAACGTGAACATAACTTTGCAATTGTTGACGAGGTTGACTCAATTTTAATCGATGAAGCAAGAACTCCTCTCATAATTTCCGGTCCTGCTGACAAACCCACCAAGTGGTATGTGGAGTTTGCTAATTTAGTTGCACGATTATCGCGGGATGTTCACTATGAGGTTGATAATAAGAAGCGAACCGTTGGAATTTTAGATGAGGGTGTTACCAGAGTTGAAGAAGCCTTAAAGATTGAGAATTTGTATGAAGCTGCAAATACTCCAATGATTGGCTATTTAAACAATGCAATAAAAGCAAAGGAATTGTTTAAGCGGGATAAAGACTATGTAGTTATGAATGGCGAGCTATTGATTGTCGATGAACACACTGGCCGCATGTTGGCTGGGCGCAGATATAGTGAAGGACTACATCAAGCTTTAGAAGCAAAAGAGAAAATTGAGATCCAGGACGAGAATCAGACTCTTGCAACAATTACGCTGCAGAATTATTTCAGGCTATATAACAAATTAAGCGGTATGACCGGTACAGCAATGACTGAGGCCTCTGAGTTTATGCAAATATACAAGCTAGGTGTAATACCTATACCAACTAATAAAAGTATGCAAAGAATTGATCAATCAGATTTAATTTATAAGTCAGAGGTTGGAAAATTTACAGCTGTTACTGAAGATATTTCAAATAGACATAAAAAAGGACAACCAGTTCTTGTTGGAACTGTAAGCGTAGAAAAATCCGAAGAATTATCTGGAATGTTGAAACGAAAAGGTATTCCGCATGAAGTTTTGAATGCAAAACAACATGAACGCGAGGCTGCCATTATTGCTAGAGCAGGAAGTGTTGGAGCAGTAACAGTTGCAACTAATATGGCTGGTAGAGGAACTGACATTATGCTGGGCGGCAACCCAGAATTTATGGCTGATTTTGAATTGCAAGCAAAAGGTTTAAGTCCAGTTGATACCCCAGAAGAGTACGAAAAAGCTTGGCCAGGTGAAATTGCTAAACAAAAATCTGCAGTTGAACAAGAACATGAAAAGGTTGTTGCCTTAGGTGGCTTATATGTTCTAGGAACCGAGCGACATGAGTCACGAAGAATTGATAATCAACTTAGAGGCCGTTCTGGACGTCAAGGTGATCCCGGTGAATCTCGATTTTATCTTTCACTTCAAGATGAATTAATGAAAAGATTTAATTCTGGCTTAGTAGAACGTTTCTTAGGGGCTGCCGGAATGCCAGAAGAAACTCCATTAGAGTCAAAGATAGTAAGTAATGCCATAAAGTCTGCCCAAACTCAGGTTGAATCTTTGAATTTTGAAATGCGTAAAAATGTATTGAAGTATGACGATGTAATGAATAAGCAAAGAACTGTGGTTTATTCAGAACGCCGCGAAGTTCTTGAAGGTGCTGATATTAAAGACTTAACAAATGATTTCTTAACCGAGACAATAACCGCATATGTAAATTCAGCAACCAATAGCGGTGTGGCTGAGAATTGGGACTTAAATACATTATGGACGGCATTAAAATCTTTATACCCAATTTCATTTACAGTTGAAGATTTAGTAAATGAGGTTGGAGAAGTTGGAGCACTAGATTCAGAATTTATATTAGATCGTGTACTAACTGATGCAAAAAATGCTTATGACAGGCGTGAGACTGAGCTAACTTCTACTGTCATGAGAGAGCTAGAGCGAAAAATTCTACTTTCAGTATTAGATAGAAAGTGGCGTGAGCACTTGTATGAGATGGATTATTTGCAAGAGGGAATTGGTTTACGAGCTATGGCACAGCGTGATCCATTGGTCGAATACCAAAGAGAGGGTTATGACCTGTTTTCAGCAATGATGGATGCAGTTAAAGAAGAACTAGTTGGTTACTTATTTAGCGCTGAAGTTCAAGTTGAAGGAGATCAAGTTGGAGCAAAGGGATTAACCCCCACACCTGCACCTGTTAATGATCTTCAGTATTCAGCAGCTGAGATTGAAACTTCTTCTGCTGGTGCAACTTCAAAGAATGCACCATGTCCTTGTGGTTCTGGTAAGAAATATAAAAGATGTCATGGTGAGTCTTAAACTAGTTGTAATTGAGTACAAATCCATCTCTTATCAATTCCTTCAAATCTTAAAGTAAGAGATCTAACTCTTTCACCAATAAGAATAGTAACTAAAACTTCTAGGACACCTTCAATTGGCTGGCTGATATAAATTTTTCTAATTCTACAAACGCCTTGAAGTTTATTTGAATAATAGTTAACTCGGCGACAGACTATACGATGGCTATTTCCTGAAATTTGAGTTATGGGCCTTTTACCAGCCCAAATTTCAATAACCGTTATCACAAAACTTTTACACCAGATAGATACATCAGGCAGATCTGAAATATGCGAAGGCAGGGATGAAAATTTAGGATGCGACCACTCTTGGCCAAAATCTTGATCCGTACTAGGGGTTAGATAAAGTTTTTTTGCTGTTTTCTCTTCAGATTTAGGTAGGGTAATTGTCATATCCTTATTCTGGCTATCAATAATTTAAGTCATATCATCCGAAAGGATGATCATTTCAAGTAGTTATTGGGATAGAAATTAGGTTATGTTAAATGAAAAATTTGAGGTTGTAAGAAACTCAAGACTTGTACTAGGTATTTCAGTGCTGCTTATCGCGCTACTTTCTGCAGGTTTAATCTCTAAAGAGGCGAATAGAACTGTTCAAGTATGGGCAGCGGGCTCCAATCTTTCACCTGGAAGCTTTTTATCAGATACAGACATACAAAAAGTTTCAGTATTGCTCCCAGATTCCTCTAAAAACTATATTTCTACAAAGGCCCAAATACTGGGCGCTTTAGTCATAAGTAAAATCAGTGCTGGTGATTTAATTCCTGTTGCAGCAGTTGCATCCATTGACAGCTCTATAAATCAAAGATTTGTCCCGATAACTGCATCAACTACTGATTGTCCTTCAGATTTAAATCGGGGAGACATAATTGATATATACAGTGTCCCGACTAGGGAATCAAATTTTGTAGTTGAACCACAGTTAATTGGAAGTCAGATTTCTGTCGATGCAGTTTTCAAAGAAATGAACTTAGGTCAAATCAGCATTATTGGTATATTTAGTAGCGAGCAGGTGCTTCCACTTATTCAGGTCTTATCTGATTCAAGAGTTATTATTGTTAGAAGTGTTTGAAATTGAAGATAGTTACTGCGATAGCTGATCCAGATAAAGAAAAATACATTACCTCTTTACTCTTCTCGCAAGGATGTAACATTGTTTTCAGGGCTTTATCAGTTACAAATCTTAAGAATTTTATATCAAATCAAACCGAGCCCTTAATCATTCTATATACAAAGAGATTTTTAACTAATCTAGAGCTTCAAGAATTTCTAAAGCTTAATGTTAAGCACAGGTATGTAGAGGTTAATTTACAGAATTTCTCAGCCTCAAAACTATTATCGGAGATATCAACTCTTGAGCAGAGCCAAAAAAGTTATGATATTGAAAGGATTTCTCGGGTTGCAGCTGTTCTTGGTACGCCAGGATCCCCAGGAGTTTCTACAGTAGCTAACTTCCTTGCCTTATATGTCTCAGGTGAAGTAATCGCAGCTAGCCACCATAATTTAAGACCAAAAAGCAATACTAAAGTTCTTAATAGTTCACCAGATACACTAACTGAGGATATTAAAAGCTCACAGGCAGTCAAAATTATTGTCGATGCTGGTTCAACATTGAATTTAACATCAGCTTTTTCAGATCGAAGATTGAATTCAAAATGGCTTCGATATGTTGTAGGAAGCTGCAGTACATTATTTTATGTAGTCAAATCTGATGATTTTGGTATTGAGTATTTAACTACGTTTCTAACCGACTTTGATAACTTAATTAATCCACCCAAAATTGTATTCATTCTTAATCAGCAAAAATTTGACCGGCCTAGCCAAGAAATTCAATCTAAATTCAGAAGTTTATTAAATGAACCAAGAAAGTTTTTTCTTCCATATACAAATTGCTTATCCCAAGACTTTTCCCTCAAAAGCTCAATAATTTCGCCATGGCGGGCCAATAGCTACCGAAAACAGATAGCAAAAATAGGGTCACAAGTACTGTAAAAAGACCTCTACGATTAACCCATGGCAACCTTAAGTGAGTTAATTGCTGCTAATTCACAACTGAATACTCAGGAAGAAGAACATTTAGCAGAACTTGTTGCTGAGTGGCGCCTGTTAGCTGACTTATCTTTTGCAGATCTTGTGTTGTGGCTTCCAATTCGAAAAGATGAAAAATCTTGGCCGCAAGGGTATGTAGCAATTGCTCAGATTCGACCTACTACAGCCGCAACTGTTTTTAGCAATGACTTAGTTGGAACAAAAATTACTTGGGGACAAAGACCCTTAATCGATCAAGCTTTATCTGATGGTGAAATTGTTAAAGATACCCAGCCAGAGTTGGTGGGGGAGATTATGATTAAAGAGGAAACAGTTCCAGTAATTTATGAGAATAAAACAATTGCAATAATTGCACGCCACCGGAATGCTGATTTAATGCGATCTCCATCAAAACTTGAGTTAAATTATCGGGAGATAGCACATAAGATTTTTCAAATGGTCACCGAAGGTACATATCCAATTAGAAATAGCATTTATAGTTCTGAATCAGCTCCTAGAGTAGGTGACGGTCTAATTCGACTAGATGTTAATGGCATAATATTTTTCGCAAGTCCTAATGCGCGTTCAGCTATTAGTCGAGTGGGATACCAAGGAGAGCTTGAACAAAAAAACCTAGGAGAAGTTTTTACAAATCTTGACCAGGGCGATAATCAGCCAATTGATGAGTCATGGAAGAATCTACTAAGTGGAAAAAATTTAAGAAGAACAGAGTATGAAAGTACCAAGGGTGTAATTGACTTACTAGTAATCCCATTAACACAAGGAAAAGACAGAATTGGAGCGATAGTTTTAATCCACAATATTACTGAGTTAAGAAATCGAGATAAGGCTCTTATCACTAAAGATGCAACGATTAAAGAAATTCATCATCGGGTTAAAAATAACTTACAGACCGTATCTGCTTTGTTGAGATTACAATCCAGGAGAGTAGTAGACCCAATCGCTAGCTCTGCCCTTGCCGAAGCAGTAAGACGTGTAGCATCAATTGCTCTTGTTCACGAGACCTTATCTAACCAATCAGCAGAAACTGTTGAATTTGATCAAGTATTTGATCAAATAATTAAAAACGCTATTGAATTGAACCCAAGAAAAATACAGGTTAATAAAGTTGGCAAGTTTGGATCATTTGATTCGAAGGTCGCAACCGCTTTATCTTTAGTTGTTACTGAACTAATTCATAATGCATTAGAGCATGGATTATCTGACTCGGGTGATTTGCTTGAGGTAGAGATAAAAAATGAGGCTGGCTTATATTCAGTTACAGTCTCAGATAATGGCTCAGGTTTGCCAGAAGATTTTGAGATTGAGAAATCATCTAATTTAGGTTTACAAATAGCTAATACTCTTACTAAAAATGAGTTAAATGGAAGTATAAAATTATTTAGAAATAAAGAGTTTACAAGTGGTCAAATTATATTTTCTATAAACTAGAAAGTACTTTGGTTCTCAGCCAATCTGGCACGATTTCTAGCTGCTCTACGCTTCATTGCCCGACGCTCGTCCTCGGAAAGCCCGCCCCATACTCCAGCATCTTGTCCACTTTCTAATGCCCAAGCAAGACATGGCTCTTTAACTGGGCATCTTTCACAAATTTTCTTAGCCTCTTCAATTTGAGCTAACGCAGGCCCTGTATTTCCTACCGGGAAGAAAACCTCTGGATCCTCTTCGCGACAAGCAGCTTCATGTCGCCAATCCATACGGCACTCATCTCCTTCAGTAGGTGAATTTTATTATTGAAAACCAATAATTTATATGGAGTATTCTCTCCTTAATTGAATTAATAAACAAGGATATTTTGATCTAAATTTAAATAATTAATTAATTTTTAGGTAATTACCAGTAAATCAAGTGCCCTCGGCAGGAATCGAACCTGCGCACCCGCCTCCGGAGGGCGGTGCTCTATCCCCTGAGCTACGAGGGCTGAAATAAGCCAACTAGATAAGGTTATCAGTTATGTAATTCACTAAGCGTTAACTGAAATTTTGATATTGCATACTGATTACACATAAGAGAGAATTACTACATGAGTCAGACTGGGTACTTTGCAACTGGGTGTTTCTGGGGTGCAGAACGAAGATTTTGGCAGTTAGATGGCGTTATTTCTACATCTGTTGGGTATATGGGTGGAAATAAACCAAATCCTACTTATGAAGAAGTTTGCAGTGGAAAAACTAATCACGCTGAAATTGTTGAGGTAATTTTTGATTCAAATGTAATCAAGTACGAAAGAATTCTGGCTGAATTCTGGGTAATGCATGATCCAACATCTTTGAATCAACAAGGTGGTGATATTGGAACACAATACCGTTCTGCAATTTATACAACGACACCAGAGCATTTAGAATTAGCAATGAATAGTAAATTAATTTATCAAGCAGAACTGACTAAAAATAATTTACCTCAAATAGTCACAGAAATCCTTTCTGGTAAAGGAGTTACATATTGGCTTGCTGAGGAGTACCATCAAAAATATCTAGCTAAAAACCCAAATGGCTATGACTGCCATTCTTCAACTGGTGTTGCTTATCCGCTATTTTCAACGCAAACAAATGAATGAAATAACCTCCGTTAATTCAAACGGTGATTTATATCCGGTAAAGATTGATGAAGAAGAGCTAAAATCTAGGACAGACCCACTTTCCTTTGATGTATTAAGAAAATCTGCAACCGAAAGTGCGTTTTCAGGTGAATATACCGATACTGAAACTATTGGGGTTTATAAATGTAAGGCATGCTTTGCCGAGTTATTTAGGTCCGATAGTAAATTTCACTCTGGCTGTGGATGGCCATCTTTTTATACGCCAACAAAGGATGATGCAGTTGAACTTCTTGAAGATAGATCATTGTTTCCAAGAGTTAGAACTGAAGTTAGATGCGCATCCTGTGGTTCACATCTTGGACATGTTTTTACTGGTGAGGGGTATGCGGTACCAACAGATCAAAGATGGTGTATCAATTCTGTGGCACTAGTACTTGAGCCTAAAAATTAATTATCAACTGCCCGCCAGCAGTACCATGCAACAACACTTTGAAACCCTTCAAATTTAATACCCTTCTTATCTAGTTTGTTTGGGTCAATATCACTTCTTAATCTGTGAATTTTCTCCCAGCCTCTCCTTACTCCTAAATCGCCAACGGGCCAGACATTCAACCTTCCCATATGGAAAATTAAAAACATTTCAGAGGTCCATCTACCGATTCCCCAAATTTTAGTTAACTCTTCGGTAATAAGATGATTTGGCATTTGCTTGAACTTACTAAAATTTACCCGATTGTCTAGCGATGCGATACTTAGTTCAGTTATAGCTCTAACTTTAGCGTTTGAAATTCCTGCAGATCTAAGTAGTTCTGGCTTTAGGGAAAGTATTACCTCAGGCTCTAATTCACTCTTTACTAGAGCTAGTACACGATCATTTATTTTTTCGGCAGCTTTTGTAGCTAGCTGTTGCGAGATAATTGATTGCACTAGAGTCTTAAAGTAGGAGTCATTAACTTTAGTTCTTCCAAGATCGCAAAGTTCAGATTTTTCGATTACCCCTGCAAATTTAGGGTCAACTTCGATAATTTTATTTGTAATTTGCCGCATTTTCCTTGCGGTCATCAAATTTACACCTGATTTCATCTCCTAACTGTAAATGAAATGGGTTAGGCTTCATACATGAGCAAAGGCCATGATTGGAAAAAGTTAGCAACTGAATCTCAAGTAGTTGCAGCTGGTCGTCCTGAAAAGAAGCCAGATGGGGCCTTAAATCCTGCAATCGCTTTGAACTCAACTTTCCATGAAGGCGGACCAATTGGCTATGGTCGATATGGAAATGAAGCATGGAGTGCATTAGAAGAAGCCATCTCTGTTCTTGAAGGTGGAAAGACTTTAATTTTTTCATCAGGAATGGCAGCAATAAGCTCTGTATTTTCATTACTTCCACAAGGTGCAATCATCGTAGCCGCAGAGAACGGTTATCAAGGCACCACAACAATGCTTAAAAAAATGCATGAAGCAAAGAAACTTGAAGTTAGATTTGTTAATTTACCTAATTCAGATGAGGTTTTAAAAGCACTACCAGGTGCGCAGATGCTTTATTTGGAATCTCCAACTAATCCTGCAATTGAAGTTGTTGATCTACCAGTAGTTATTGCTGCAGGTAAAAAAACGGGCAGTATTGTTGTAGTAGATAGCACGCTTGCAACTCCAATGGTGCAAAATCCATTAGCTCTTGGTGCCGATATCGCTTTACATTCTGTGACCAAGTATTTATCTGGCCATAGTGATATTTTACTTGGCTGTGTTGTAACAAATGATGAATCTATATTTGAAAGAGTTGAACAAGCTCGTAGATATGGTGGTGCAATTCCGGGACCATTTGAAGCTTGGATTGCATTAAGAGGTCTACGCACATTCGCATTACGCATGCAACGCTCACAAGAGAATGCAATGGAGTTAGCAAAGCGGCTAGAGAAAGATCCCAGAGTATTAAGAGTTAGATACCCAGGTTTAGCCTCAGATCCTTACCATGAGCGCGCAAAGTCATTTATGAAGGGTTTTGGGGCGATGATTTCATTTGAGGTAAAGGCCGATATTGCTCAGATAGATAAAATGTGTAACTCTTCAACTCTAATTACAAATGCCACTTCATTAGGTGGGGTTGAGTCAATTTGGGAGCGACGCCGCAGGTGGGCAACTGAGAGCCATACTATTCCGGAGAATTTAATTCGCTTTTCAGTGGGTATTGAAAATGTTGATGATCTTTGGTCAGATATTCAATCCTGTTTCTTGGCTGCAAAAATAAATTAAATGCCCTTAATTGTTCGAGAAGCGACATTGGGCGATATTCCACAAATTCACCAATACATCAAAGATTTAGCTAAATTTGAAAAAGCACTAGAAGAAGCTGTTTTGACTGAGGAAGATTTAAAGGAATCTTTTTTTACAAACTCACCTCAGGTTTATTGCTTGGTAAGTGAGTTAGACAATGTTGTAACCGGGATTGCAATCTGGCATTTGAATTACTCAACTTGGCTTGGAAAACACGGAATTTACCTTGAGGACCTTTACGTGGACCCAAAATATCGGGGCCAGGGCCATGGCAAGGCGTTACTAGTAAGACTTGCAAAGATCTGCCTGGATCGGGGCTACCCAAGGCTGCAATGGTGGGTATTGGATTGGAATAAGAGCGCAATAGATTTTTATCATTCCATTGGAGCGCATGCAATGGATGAGTGGACAGTATTTAGAGTTTCTGGGAATGAACTAAGAAAACTCGCGAATACCGAAAATTAGCTTCACCTTCGAAGAAATGGGAGTAGATTTATCCCATGATAAAAGCCGTTAAAAGACTTCTTGCTCTGTTTGGAATTGTCTTGGTTGTATTTGGTGCAATTAAGAGCTTGTTCAATTGGCTTGCTAGAACTGAAAATGATGAATACGAAGTATGGAACGATGATGAAGAACGAGAAGACGCTTAGTGAGTGCTGAATATATTCCTGGTACTTGCAATATTGGTAAAGGGGAAGTTAGGCGCCGGCAATTAGTTGCTATCTTCGGATTATTTTTAACAACATTCTCAGCAGCAACAATTATCGCTACAGATCAAAGTAAAAATTCTAGATTATCAATATTTTTACCAGCTTTAATTTTTTCAATCGGATTTGTCCAATCAAGAAGGAAGTTTTGTTTAGCCTATGGATTAGCCGGCACATTTAACTTTGGTAAGTTGGGTCAAATTTCTAAAGTTCAATCAAATGAAGATCGTAAATCTGATCGAAAAACTGCAGTTTCAATTTTGTTGCAATCTGCCGCTCTGGCAGCATTTATAACCGCTGTATTTTTTGTATTACCTTTATAAATCTTCATAACTAGAGGGTAATTCGCCAACATTTAGAAATTTTAAGTATTTTTCAGTTATCTCACCAGGCTTACCTGAGGCAAGCATTTGTCCTTTGTGAAGCCAAATTGCATGATCACAAAGCTCGTTAACAGATGACAATGCATGTGAAACAATTAAAATCGTCCTAGCCTCTTCGCATAACTGACGCATTTTATTAAAGGATTTTTCCTTAAAAGCTGCATCGCCGGCAGATAAAGCCTCATCCAAAAGTAAAATATCAGGTGTCATGTTTACTGCAACAGAAAAAGCTACTCTGCTATACATTCCTGAACTGTAAGTTCGAACAGGCATATCAATAAAACCTTCAGGCAAATCCGCAAACTCTGCAATTGAATCAGTTTGAGATTCAATTTCATCTCTACTTAGTCCAGCTGCAAGACCACCTAAAATAATATTATCTCGTCCAGATAATGCTTTATTAAAACCTACCCCTAGCGCCAATAAAGTAGATATCTTTCCATTAACTGAAATTCGCCCCTCAGTTGGCGGCAGAATTCCTGCAATTGATCTCATTAACGTGGATTTACCCGCTCCATTTGCACCAACAATTCCCAATACTGAGCCATGCGGAATATCTAAATTTAAGTTCTTAACTGCTTCAACTTTTTTTGTTCTTATTCTTTCACCACGACTCGCTCGCATTAAGGCGTTCTTCAGCGTTTTCTTTGACTCCACATTGATCGTATAACTGATAGAAAGATTTTGAATTTGAACTGCCAAGCTATCTGGCATCGTAGTTTTACTATTAGATGCGGACGGCAAAATCACGCTCCCTAGAAATAAAGAAATAACCACCGAGTAAAACTGATAACAAGCACCAAACTAGACAACCAATCGCTTGAGAGAGTGTCGGTGTTGCCCCATCTATCCAAATTCTTGAATTAGCAGAGAGTATTGGCCCAAGTGGATTCAAATAAAGAATGATTCTAAACCATCCTGTGATCATATCTGGCTGCCATAGAACAGGTGATGCGTATAACCAAATTCTCATGATGTATGAAAGTAGTTTGGTTGTATCTCTGAAATAAACATTTAAAGTTGCAAATAATAGAGTTAGACCAAAACTTGTTAATGCTAAAACAACAAATAAAACTGGAACAAATAGATAATTCCAAGTTAAACCAGGTATTGAAGTATCATCAAGAATTAATTTTCCAATTACCACAATGCTGATATAAACAGGAATGGTTGGCCAAAATTGTCGTGCAGCACTTATAGCGCTAGAAAGTGGCAGCAATGATCTTGGAAAGGCTTGATTTAGAATTAATCTGCCACCTGAAGTAATTGATTGTGCGCCCGAAAGTATGCAGTTTTGAGCAAAATAAAATGTAAACAATCCAATCAAAATATGACACAAAGTAGTAAAGCCACTTAATCCACCTCTACCACCTTGGATTATTGTTACTAATAAGAAGTAAATTAATGCCAAAAATAATGGGTTTAATACCAGCCAAACATTTCCAAGCTTTGAGTCAAGATACTCGGCCTTGTCTGTAAATTTTGATAACTCGGTGGCAAATTCACGTCGGCGCCATAAGTCCCTTAAATAAGGTTTTAGTGGCGGCAAACTAGATTTATGAGGTTCGAATACCTGAACCTGATTTTTTCCCTCATCCATAAGGATTATTCTGCCACCTTTGATTTAGAAGTTCTTACCAAACTGGCAATTATCGTGACAAGTAAGGTTGTAACAATAATAGCTAGCGAGAACTGAGTAGAAATTTCAGGCACATGAATACCCAGTATTTTATGAGTGCCTCCGCCATGGATTGCCTCTAAAACTAACTTGATTCCAATAAATCCTAAAATTACTGATAAGCCTTCATTAAGATAAATTAGCTTATTCATTAATCCACCGAGCAGAAAGTAAAGTTGGCGTAATCCCATAAGCGCAAATGCATTTGCAGTAAACACTATGTATGGATCTTTTGTTAGTCCAAAAATAGCAGGTATTGAGTCAAGGGCAAATATTAAATCAGTAAATGCAATTGCCACTAATACTATGGTTAGCGAAGAGGCTCCACGTTTTCTTAACCATGAAATTGCTCTTCCTTCTTTCCATTCCTTTTCTTGATCCTCTGTAAATAATTTATAACTTGTATAAATAAGAAATATGCCGAAAATATAAAATACCCATGAGTATCTTGAAATTGCTGCTGATCCCAGCGCAATAAAAATTCCTCTTAGAACAAGTGCCATAGCAATTCCGGCGAGCAAAACTAATTGCTGCTTTTTCTTATCAATCTGAAAACGGGCAAGAATCAAAATAAATATAAAGAGATTATCTACTGATAGTGAGTACTCAGTTATCCAACCTGCAAAAAATTCATTTCTAGCTTGGGAGTCACTCCATTCAGCTAATGAGTAACCAAAAATTATTGCTGCTCCAACATAAAATGCGGTCCAAATACTCGCCTCTTTCATTGTAGTTTCTTTGTTCCGCCTAATTATTGCTAATGCTAAGTCAAAAACTAACACACCAATAAGTACTGCAATTGTAATTTGCCATACCGTTAAACTCATAAGATAGAAACCTCTCTCAGGCGAACATGTTATTGAAGCCAAAATCAACTAATTCAACTTCATAATAGTAACTGTTGGTAGCCCATTTCTTCCATAAAGGCTGAACTTTTACATCTTTAATTGTGCTCATACTTACCCTTTTTCAAATAGTGCATGATTGCACCAATCATTTTAGGCCTTAAAACTTGCTTATATAGTAAAAAAGAGATATCGGTATAGTTTAGATAAGTTAATTAAGATTAATTTTTAAAATTAGTTAATTATTCAAAATTATAATTTGTATCTATATTTTAAGTTAATTTATTGAATTTTACGCATAAATAATAAGAGTTGATTTAAAGTTTTAAACTGCTAAACTACACCAGTAAGACTACTTACGACTGGAGTGTGCATCACAAATATTGGTTTAAAATAAACCACTTGTTGTACAAAACTGCATGAAAACCCAAACGAACCACCAACAAACATTCCGCCTAGTTCCAACACATTCAAAACCACTTAATCCTGCCCGGATAGAAAAACTCTTCCAGGAGCAACTAGATAAGTACAAAAAATCTTTATTGAGTTCAGATTTAGAGTATAAGAAAGCAGTAGAGAGCATTCCGCTTGGAGCTCACTCATCATTCCAATCTTTTGATCCATATCCAATCTCAATCGCATCTGCAAAAGGTGCGTGGATGACAGATGTTGATGGCAGAAAAATGCTGGATCTTTCCATGGGATTTGGCTCCATGCTTGTTGGGCATTTAAATCAAGAGGTCATTTCAGAGATAAGAGAGCTTCTAACGGTGGGCACTTTATACACAGCGCCATCACCAATCTCCAGAGATGCAGCAGAACGCTTATGTAAGAGATTTGGTATTGATCAAATTAGATTCACTAACTCAGGCACTGAGTCAACTATGTACGCTGTTAGAACAGCACGTGCTTATACCGGCAAAGAGGGCGTAGTAAAAGTTGAAGGTGGATACCACGGCAGTGGAGAAGCACTCTCTGTTTCAACTAAGCCAGCTTTAGACAAAGCCGGACCAGCAGAGGCACCAAACTCAATTCCTTTAAATGCAGTTTATCCAGGCGAGTCATATGTTGTGCCTTACAACAATATTGAAGCTCTTGAGAAAGTATTTAGTGAGCATGCGTCAACAATTGCTTGTTTCATTGTGGAGCCAGTTTTAGAAAATATTGGAATTGTTGTACCAGATGAGGGTTATTTAGAGGCTGTCAGAGAGTTATGTAATCAGTATAAAATCGTACTAATTTTTGATGAGGTCAAAACAGGATTAACTGCAGGTCCACAAGGAGCAGCACAAAGACTTGGTGTAATTCCAGATTTAATTTGTCTTGCTAAATCTATTGGTGGCGGAATTCCACTTGCTGCATTTGGTGGTAAATCTGAATTTATGAAACCAGTTTCAGATGGCAGAGCACCACATCTTGGTACTTTTAATGGCCATATCTTGGCAATGGCAGCGGTTAAGGGTGTAGATAAAGTTTGTACACCAGAGGCGTTAGCAAAAGCTGAATCTTTAAATATTCAAGCGTTAACTAAAATTAAAGAGACAATTGATGAGTATGAGCTTCCTGCTCACACCGTTGGATTTGGAGTTAAAGGTTGTGTTACTTGGTCTGATAAACCAGTTCGAAATTATCGCGACTATAAAGCAACAGACTTTAATGTCGCAGAGTTATCATTCTTATGGTCGTTAAACCACGGAATTATGACTCCACCAGGCTTAGATGAACAGTGGTTAATCAGCCTTGCTCATGGACAAGATGAGATCGATTTTATGGTTAATGACTTTAAGGAGCTAGCAAAAACTCTACGTGGGTAGTTAGCTATTTTGCGGGAATCCTAGATTAATTCCACCATGGCTTGGATCTAACCAGCGTGATGTAACAACCTTACCTCTTGTGAAAAAGTGAACACCTTCGGTTCCATGTGCATGGGAATCACCAAATAGTGAGTTTTTCCAACCACCAAATGAAAAATAAGCCATTGGAACTGGAATCGGCACATTTATACCAACCATTCCAACCTCTACCTCATTTTGGAATCGGCGAGCAGCCCCACCATCATTAGTAAAGATTGCAGTGCCATTTCCATACTGATGATCATTAACTAATTTCAATGCCTCATCATAACTTTTTACTCTGATCACACTTAGAACTGGACCAAAAATTTCTTCAAGGTAGATACTCATATTTGGTTTAACCTGATCAAATAATGTTGGACCAAGCCAGAATCCATCTCCATCAACCTTAATATCCCTGCCATCAACTACAACTTTTGCACCCTCTTTTTCGCCAGCTGCAATATATGAAGCAACTTTATCTCTATGAATTTTTGTTACTAATGGCCCCATATCAGCACCCTTAGTTCCATCACCAGTCTTAATTTTCAACGCCCGCTCTTTAATCTTCTCAATTAATTTATCTGCAATCGGTTCAACTGCAACAATTGCTGAGATAGCCATACATCTTTCACCAGCAGAACCAAAGCCAGCATTTATTGCAGCATCTGCAGCAAGCTCTAAATCTGCATCAGGCAATACGATCATATGGTTTTTAGCACCGCCTAAAGCTTGAACACGCTTTCCAGATTTAGTTCCATTCTCATAAACATATTTAGCAATTGGAGTTGAACCAACAAAAGATATTGATTTAATTTTTGGATGGTTAAGAAGTGCATCTACTGCAACTTTGTCTCCATGAATTACATTGAAAACTCCATCGGGTAATCCCGCTTCTTTAAGTAGCTCGGCAATAAACATAATCGCGCTGGGATCTTTTTCAGAAGGCTTCACAATTACGGTATTTCCACATGCAAGTGCAATTGGAAAAAACCACATCGGGACCATTGCTGGGAAATTAAATGGCGAGATAATTGCAACTGGGCCTAATGGCTGGCGAATTGAATAGACATCTACACCAGTTGATACCTCTTCGGAGAAGCCACCTTTTAGAAGATGGGGAATACCACAAGCAAACTCAACTACCTCTAAACCTCGGGTAACTTCACCTTGAGCATCACTTAAAACTTTTCCATGTTCGGCAGTTATTAATGCGGCAATCTTTTCTTTATTTTTATTTACTAATTCTCTAAAAGAAAACAAAACTTGAGTTCTTTTGGTTAATGACGCATGCCGCCATTGTTCAAACGCTTTTTCGGAGATGTTAACTATCTTGTCAACAGTTGCTGCATCAGCAAAAGCTACATTTCCAGAAACTACTCCAGTAGCCGGATTAAAAATCTCACCAGTTCTTTCGGGCTTATCAGCCATCATAGAACCGTTGACCCAATGAGAAATTGATTTCATAAGCAAACAATACTTCAGGTTTAATCTGAGTTCTACCTGCTACCAAAAAATGCATATAAGTGATTAGATTGGCCTATATTCGCTTAAGCATAGGAGCAATGTGAGCACCCAAGAGAATAATCCTGAAAAGGCAGCAAAAGTATTTGCCGATGATCGGGCAAATGTTTTTCACTCCTGGTCTGCCCAAGCTCAGATTTCACCGATGGCTATTGCCGGCGGTAGTGGCTCTTATTTTTGGGACTTTACTGGTAAGAAGTACTTAGATTTTTCTTGTCAATTAGTTTTTACAAATATTGGCCATCAACATCCAAAAGTTATCGCTGCCATAAAACAGCAAGCAGATGTGCTTACAACAATCGCTCCTCAACATGCTAATGAAGCCAGAAACGAGGCTGCTAAAAGTATTTTAAGTTTAGTAGAGGATAAGTTTAAGAAGATTTTCTTTACAAATGCTGGCGCTGATGGCGTAGAGAATGCAATTAGGATGGCACGTCTTCATACTAATAAACATAAAGTTCTATCAACTTATCGCTCTTACCATGGCAATACCGGCTCTGCCATAAATGCAACTGGAGATCCAAGAAGATTTCCAAATGAATTTGGCTACGGTCATGTGCACTTCTGGGGACCATACTTATATCGATCAGCTTTTTGGGCAACCACCGAAGAACAAGAGTGTGAACGTGCACTAGAGCATTTAGAACAAACGATTATTTTTGAAGGCCCAAAAACAATTGCAGCAATCCTTTTAGAAAGCGTCCCAGGAACTGCTGGCGTATTAGTACCGCCAAAAGGTTACCTTGATGGTGTCAGAAAACTATGTGATAAATATGAAATTATCTGGATTTCCGATGAAGTTATGTCTGGTTTTGGTAGAACCGGAAAATGGTTTGGCTATCAGCACTCAAACTCAGTTCCTGACTTAATTGTTTTTGCAAAGGGAGTAACTTCTGGATATGTGCCACTCGGTGGAATTGTGATTTCAGATCAAATTTCAAAGACTTTTGATGAAAGGGTTTTCCCTGGTGGTTTAACTTACTCTGGTCATCCATTAGCTTGCGCTACTGCAGTAGCAACTATTGAATGTATGAAGAGTGAAAAAATGGTTGAAAATGCTGCCAATATTGGTGAAAAGATTCTTGGTCCAGGACTTAGAGAATTAGCTAATAAACATAAAGTTATTGGGGATATTCGCGGAGCCGGAGTTTTTTGGGGAATTGATATGGTGATTGATCGTTCAACACGTGAGCCACTTGCTCCGTATGGATCATCTAGTCCAAAAATGAACGAAATAGTTGCTACCTGTAAGAAAAATGGTTTGATGCCGTTTAATAATTTTAATCGTATCCATATGGTCCCACCTTGCAATGTTTCTTCAGAAGAAGCTTTAGAAGGTATCAAGCTGTTATCAAATTCATTAACTGAAATTGGATTTTAGGTAGATTAAGTGGGAGTACTTGTTGTTGGAAGTTTGAATATAGATATCGTCACCTATTTGGACCAGATGCCACTACCTGGCCAAACAGTTGCAGGAAATCGGTTGGAGTTTTTTCCTGGAGGTAAAGGTTTAAATCAAGCTGTCGCAGCAGCCCGTGCTGGTGGTCAAGTTGTCATGGTAGGGGTATTAGGAAACGATGTTAATTCAAAGATATTAAAAGATGTTCTAGTGCATGAAAAAATTAATCATAATAATGTGCATGAAATAGCAGGAGTTTGCGGAACAGCAATAATTGAAGTGGATAAAGATGGTCAAAATAGAATAATTGTCATACCTGGAACAAACGCTCAACTCAAATCTAGTTTTGTTACACCTGAAATTCTCAATAATGTAAGTACGAATAAAATATTGCTAGCTCAATTAGAATGCCCAATCTCAGAGCTAATTGGTATTTTTGAGCGAGCAAAGGAGAGTGGTTTTTTTAATATTTTAAACCCAGCTCCAGCATATGAACTTTCTCCTGAATTCTTGAGCTTGGTTGATTTATTTGTACCAAATCAGTTTGAAGCAGAGTTTTTAACTAATATAAAAGTTGTTAATTCAGAAACGGCGTTTAAAGCAGGAGAAAAGCTAATTGAATTAGGTGTTAAATCTGTACTAATTACAATGGCCGAGCAGGGTTGCGCTTTAATCTCAAAGGATGAGAAAAAAGTATTTGAAGCATTTAAAACAAATCCAATCGATACCACTGCTGCTGGTGATGCTTTTTGTGGCTCCCTTGCTGTTGCCTTGAGTGAAGGTCTTGATCTTGATTCAGCAATCCGCTTCGCCTCAGCTTCAGGAGCACTAGCCGTGAAAACACCTGGGGCAATACCTTCCTTACCAACGCGTGAACAGATATCCTTACTAACTAAATCTTAAGAGGAAAAATAATGTTAAATAATGGTGTAATTAACGGGCAGTTAGCCTCTGTCCTTGCGCGGTTTAGACACGTAAACACAATTGCAATTGTTGATGGTCCTTTTCCAAGTTATCCAGATGTTGAAACAGTTGATCTTGCGCTAATTATGGGTGTGCCTACAGTTCCAAATGTATTAGATGCTATTTTGCCGCTTTTAGATATTACTGGACTGTATTTAGCTAATGAATTTAGTGAAAAAGTTGATGCAAAAATTGTTAGTGAGTATAAAAGTCATTACAGTAAAATCCCGATAACACTTATTCCACATGAAGAATTTAAATTAAAAGTTAAGCAAACACTTGCCATCATACATACTGGTGACTCTGTTCCTTATAGCAGTGTAATTTTAAGGTCGGGTTGATCCTAATGTTACGTATTGGAATTGTAGGAACTGGAGTAATGGGAGCTGGCCATGCCCGCTTTATTAGAGATTCAGTAGATGGCGCAGAAGTAAGTGCTTTATTTGATATTGATCAGAACAAAGTTAATCAGCTAGCTGATGAATTAAAGACAGTTACTTTAAGAACATCCAACGTTGAAGACTTAATGAATAGCAATGAGGTTGATGCAATCATTATTGCATCTCCAGATAATTTTCATGTTCAACATCTAAGGCTGGCCATGTTGGCTAAAAAACCAACGCTGTGCGAAAAGCCACTGGCTACTAATTTAGATGAGGCCCGCGCTGTTGCCAGTGAGATAAAAGAGTATGAAAAAGCATGCGGAAAAAGAATGATTCACTTTGGCTTTATGCGCCGATTCGATGATGCGTACCGTAAAGCGCGAGATTTAATTAATTCAGGAAATTATGGATCGCCCCTATATTGTCGAACTACTGCTCGAAATGTCTCTTCAACTGGGGTAACAACATCTGGGCTATACACAAATATTGCTGTTCACGATTTCGATATTCTCCGCTGGCTGTTTAAAGATGAGTGGGTATCTGTTACCAGTAATTATCCGAAGAGATCTTCGCTTTCACCGGAAGGCCTAAATGATCCATTAGTGGTAATTGCAAAAATGAAGAATGGCTTAATGATGGTTGCAGATATTTTTGCCTTCAATAATTATGGCTATGACGTTAGAACTGAGGTAATTTGCGAAAAGGGTTCAATTGAAATTGGAATCCACGGAGATGTGATTACTAGAAGTAACAGGGTAGCCGGGGTAGGTAAAGGCGGCGAAATGGACGAAAATTGGATTCCAAGATTTAATGATTCATATATAGCAGAGCTTAGAGCTTGGGTTGAAACAATTACTACTGATAAAGAAAATAGTGATTTAGCTACAGTCGAAGATGCATTAGCTGCAAATGAAGTCTGCGCGTTGGGTGTCGCTTCTATATGATGATTGGCATTGATAATTAATGAGGATAAGTGACAATGCAGATTCAAATTAATTCCCTACAAGAAGCACTTGACCGAATAAATTATTTAAGAGAACAAAATTCGGAAAGAATTATTCTGGGTGTAGTGGGAAAACCTGGTGCAGGAAAATCAACTGTTACCTCATACCTATTAGATAATCTTCCAGAGGATGAGGCTGTATTAGTTCCGATGGATGGGTACCACCTCAGTAATAAGTTATTACAAAAATTTGATAAAGCTAATAGAAAAGGTGCTAGCGATACTTTTGATGCCCTCGGTTTTTCCCAATTGCTAAAGCGCATAAAAAATGACACAGCCTCTGATATTTATTTCCCGATCTTCCACCGCGAGATAGAGGAGTCAATAGTTGCCGAGGGTGTGGTATTTGGTAACACTAAGTTAGTAATAACTGAAGGTAATTACTTATTACTAGATAGTGATGGCTGGCAGGATGTTGCTGGCCAGTTAACAGAATCTTGGTACATTCAAGTAGATGATGATATTCGCTGGGAAAGATTAATGGCACGCAGCATGAAGTATGGTCGTGACCCAGAAACAGCTTATCGATGGACGCATGGATCTGATGAAAACAATGCAAAAAAAGTTGAAACTACTAAAAACAGGGCAAATGTAATTTTATCGTATAAGTAGTTGCTGTACTTAATGTAATCAAATCTTAGATAAATGTAGATAATTTACTTTAATTAAAATTATCCACATAAGTAAAATACTTACAAATAAGCCAAAGATCACACTATTGTTAGAAAAAACAATTCTTTGGAGATAAATGAAACTTTATCAATATATTTTAGAAAAGCATCTTCTAATTTCAAATAAAATCTTTATTTTATATAAAGGAAAAAGCAGAGGCGATGTACCTGGGTGGGTTCTGGTAGTTCTTATGACCACTGCATTAGTCACAGGTATTTGGTCAATAGCTGCACCCAAACTAACCACAATATTGCGCAACTCTTTGGATGCAATGGGCGGTATCAGATAGTTGCGCAACTACATTAACAATAAAAATCGGGGATCAGTTGAATCCTTTATTACGCTGATCCCGCAGATTTTTGTATTTTTACTAATGTTTCAATTACTACATATGCAATTTAGTATGGTCAAGGATTCACATATCTTGCAAGGTGAAGTTTCTAAAGATGCGATATCTGGGGGCAGCAGCCAGTACTCAAGATATCCACTAGTAGGTGGTGGCTCAGTCTTAGTTCTTGATAAAACTACTCAGGGAGAAAAATTCATCGACTTTGGTTCACCTTCAGAAAGAAAGATTTCTGCTATCGCAGTAGATGAAGATGAGAGTAACTAGAGTTATATTTAAAAAAAGCTCTGGGTCAGCAATAGCAGAGTTTTTAATCTTTACACTGCCATTTTTTACTGCATTTTTAATAATACTTACTCATGTTCAATATAAAGCAATGACAATTATTGAGAGTAATAATTTAGCTAGACAAGCAGTTAGAGCATTTATTACTAGCCCAAATGATAATCTTGCACTTACCCGAGCAAATCAAGTAATTGATATCTATAGATCAACACTTTCATCATCAGCGAAAGCCTCAAGACCAATTAGTTTAGAGATCACTTGTCAAAGAAACCCATGCTTTTCTCCAGGTAATAGAGTTACTGCCACGATAAAGGTAGGAGAAAGTCAAAAAGCTAGCGCCTCAGAGTTTGTGGATTTATGGCGATAACTAATATATATAATAAAAAAAGTCGTGGATCTCTAATTCCACTATCGCTAGGTTTCTTCTTGATTTCAATGTGCTTACTTTTTGTTTCAATTAATATTTCCTCAGCATATTCGGTAAAAAAAGAGCTTACTAATATTGGCGAAGCAGCAATTAATAAAGCGGCACAATCTATTAACCTACCGGCATATTACGCCCAACTTAATCAGTTTAGTTCTAGCAAGAAAGTCCCCTTAGATTGTCGCCAGGCAAGTAGCACTTTTTCTGATTTAGTTAGAAGTAGCCCCCTCTATGGTAAAAAGCTAGAGATTGAAAATTTCCAATGCAACTTATTTGAGCTAGCAGCCATAATTTCGGTCAATGCACAATTCCCACTTGAGATTCCATTTTTTAACCTTGCGCAATTTAGAAATTTTGATATTCGCAGTAAAATTGGAGCCAGTTCGGTTTACATCCCAAATTAGATTACCCTTGCCCTATGGCAGCCCGTGAGTATCAAGTTGAAATCGATAAAATCGATATCACACTGAAATCTATAGAGCAGGTATTAAATCTGCCTAAGTTAAAGGAAAGTGCGGCTGATTTAGAACAACAAGCAAGCGCTCCAAACCTTTGGGATGATCCACAAGTTGCTCAAGTAATAACTAGTAAATTATCTAGAGCGCAATCAACATTGAATAAAATTAATGGAATTCGCTCAAGATTGGATGACCTTCCGGTAATGGTTGAGCTGGCCAATAATGAAAGCGATAAGGCTGCAGCTTTTAAAGATATTGATAAAGAGTTAGATGATTTAACAAAGGTAATTAATGATTTAGAGGTTCAAACCTTATTAAGTGGAGAGTATGACGAGCGAGATGCACTGATCACAATTAGATCTGAGGCTGGGGGAGTTGAGGCAGCCGACTGGGCACAAATGCTGATGCGTATGTACTTAAGATTTTGTGAGCGACATAATTATAAAGTTGAGGTCTTAGAAACCTCTTATGCTGAAGAGGCTGGAATTAAATCTACAACCTTTAGAGTAAGTGCCGGATATGCCTACGGCCGACTTTCAGTTGAACAAGGAACTCATCGCTTAGTTCGTATCTCACCATTTGATTCACAATCTCGCAGACACACATCTTTTGCCGGAGTTGAAGTTGTTCCAGTTGTTGAACAAAGTGATCATATTGAAATTGAAGAAAAAGATTTAAGAGTTGATGTTTACCGTTCATCTGGCCCTGGTGGTCAAGGTGTTAATACAACTGACTCAGCAGTAAGAATTACCCACACCCCCACAGGAATTGTAGTTTCTTGCCAAAATGAAAGATCTCAAATTCAAAATAAGGCGACAGCAATGGCGGTTTTGCAATCTAAGTTATTAGAGCGACGCAGATTAGAAGAGCGAGCAAAGATGGATGCTTTAAAAGGTGATAACTCTGGGTCATGGGGAAATCAAATGCGATCTTATGTACTTGCTCCATATCAAATGGTTAAGGATTTAAGAACTGATTTTGAAGTAGGAAATCCATCTGCTGTTCTAGATGGTGATTTAGATGGATTTATTGAGGCTGGAATTAAATGGCGCAAAGGGCGCGAGTAATCTCACAATTACGCATAATTCACAGCCTTTATTTTGGAAAATTAGCACTAAATAACCGAAGTTCTGTGATTACTTATCTAAACTAGCCTCAGTGCACCAACAGTTCAGTGAGAGGGTAGTTAATTGATTAAGTTTGAGAATGTCACAAAAACCTATCCGCGCCAGGATAAAGCTGCGCTAGACGGAGTTAACTTAGATATCGCTAAGGGTGAATTTGTATTCTTAGTTGGATTATCAGGCTCTGGAAAATCAACATTCTTAAAATTAGTTCTAAGAGAAGAGCGGCCCACAACTGGTGTTATCCATGTAGTTGGTAAGGATTTAAACACTCTTGCTGCCCATAAAGTTCCAGAGTTAAGAAGACAGGTTGGAACAGTTTTTCAAGATTTTAGATTATTACCAAATAAGACAGTGGCTGAAAACGTCGCTTTTACATTACATGTTCTTGGTTACTCAAATAAACAGATAAGTAGGGAAGTTCCGGAGGTTTTAGAGTTAGTTGGTTTAGAAGAAAAGGGTGACCGTAAACCAAGTGAGCTATCAGGCGGTGAGCAACAACGAGTTGCAATTGCTAGAGCATATGTTTCAAGACCTACTATTTTGATTGCTGATGAGCCAACTGGAAACTTAGATCCGGCAACTTCGATTGGGATTATGAAGTTACTAGATCGGATCAATCGTGAGGGCACAACTGTTGTAATGGCTACACATGACTCTGGCATAGTCGACCAGATGCGAAAGCGGGTTATTGAATTAGAGGGTGGGCATGTAATTCGTGATCAAGTTCGTGGCGTATATGGCTATACCGGTTGATTTTACGAGAGAAAAGATAGGGTTACTAAATGCGCGCTAAATTTGTGTTGAGTGAAGTTGGTATTGGCCTGCGCCGGAATTTAACAATGACATTTGCAGTAATGATTACAGTTGCAATCTCACTTTCACTACTTGGCGTTGGATTACTAGCTAATTCACAGGTGCGAGTTATGAAGGATTATTGGTATGACAAGATTGAAGTTTCAATATTTTTATGTGGTTCCTTATCTGAAACTCAATCATGCGCTAATGGTGTTGCTACCCAAGAGCAAAAAATAGGAATCCAAAATGATTTACAAGCACTACCTGTTGTTGAGGAAGTTTTTTATGAATCAAAGACCGAAGCATTTACAAGATTTCAAGAAAGATTTAAAGGATCTGCAATTGCGCAAAATGTGACTGCAGACCAACTGCCAGAGTCATTCCGGGTTAAATTAAAAGACCCAACAAAATTTGCAGTAATTGAAAGTGCATTTTCTGGCCGCCCCGGAGTTGACATTGTGCAGGATCAGCGGGCAATCTTAGATAAGTTTTTTAAGTTACTTAATGTATTAAGAAATGGAGCATTAGTAATTGGTGCTGCATCTGTTTTAACTGCTGCGCTTTTAATTAGTAATACTCTAAGGATTGCAGCTTTTAACCGCAGACGTGAGACTGGGGTTATGAAGTTAGTCGGAGCATCTAGTTTTTCCATTCAATTACCATTTTTACTTGAAGGAATTTTTGCAGCTCTTTCTGGTTGGATAGTTTCAACTGGTGTGCTGGCTGCATTTAAAGCAGTAGTTGATTCTAGAGTCGCACCCCTATTAACTTTTACTCAATTTTTCACTTGGCGCGATGTTTGGGTGGCATCTGCCTGGCTTCTATTTACCGGCTTAGTTGTTTCAAGTGCTGCTTCGATAATTACACTTCGTAAGTATCTTAAGGTTTAACCACCACCTACTTAAGATTGAGGGGGTTGCTTGTGGTCAAAGAGCTTGGTAAAAAAGTAATTGCCCAAAATAAAACCGCCCGTCATGATTACTTTATTGAAGAGGTATATGAGTGCGGTTTAGTTTTAACTGGAACTGAGGTTAAATCTTTACGAGCAGGCCGAGCATCTTTAACTGATGGCTATGCCATGGCAAAAGATGGTGAGATTTGGGTTAGCGGTATTCATATTCCAGAATATAACCAGGGTAGTTGGACAAATCATATGCCGCGTCGAGATCGAAAATTATTACTTCACAGAAGAGAGATTGCTCAAATTACCGGTGTAATAAAGCAGGGTGGATTAACTTTGATTCCGCTAGCCCTTTACTTTAAAGATGGAAAAGCAAAGGTTGAAATTGCAGTTGCTAAAGGTAAAAAAGCACATGATAAAAGGGAGAGTTTAAAGGAGCGACAAGCAAATCGAGAGGTAGATCGAGAGCTTTCACGGCATGCGACCGGTAAGAGCAGTAGCAAAGGTAAGCGTAAGAAATCTGATCAAGATTACGATTAGTAGTTGATTAACAGTATTTAAAAATAGCCTGTAAAATAGATTCTTCACACAACTAAATATTGAATAGTAATTCGCTTAACTCTTGGGGGTGAACGGTCTCGACTTTAGTCGTTACTTCAAGGCAAGCGGGCCGAGGAAGCCGTGATGATCTCGTTAACCACAAAAACATGGCAAACTAT
>Ga0208463_1000028_pt1 | contig 39426 bp, 37 predicted proteins | sample LakMenEpi09Jul08_FD_150752 | JGI IMG/M metagenome (GOLD analysis project Ga0208463, IMG submission 150752) | Freshwater microbial communities from Lake Mendota, WI - 9JUL2008 deep hole epilimnion (SPAdes) | ecosystem: Environmental > Aquatic > Freshwater > Lake > Epilimnion/Euphotic zone ... | reverse complement strand
GCCTTGAGCCAGAAGGTTTTCGTTTCGGCTATCGGTGGCGATCAACAGTGGCCAGGCAAACATCAGAATTGACGCGAGAGCTGCAAGCGAAATTGAAATCTTCGAGAGTAGCGGTTGTCTATTCATTCGGCACCACCTGCTGCAGCGCGATAACGCCAGATAGTTTTGTAATTTGCGCAACCTGGCTGGCTAGCAAGTTATCTGGGCGATACTCAAGCGCAAGCTCAACCGGCTGGTCGGCAATCACCTTTCCGGCTTCGAGTTGAATCACGCGGTCGGCAGACTGCGCAATGAATTCGACATCGTGCGAAGCGAAAATCACAGACTTGCCGGCGGCCGCTAGATTGCGCAACACCTGTGCGACCTGGCGCTTCGCCGAGTAGTCGAGCCCTCGAGTGGGTTCATCCAAGATAACTAGGCTCGCGTTCTTTACCAGTTGCATGGCGAGAACCAGCGAGAGTTGCTGCCCGCTGCTTAAATCTCTCGGATGAATCGACGGATCGATGCGACCGCTGAACTGTTCAAACAGCTGGCTTGTCGACGCTGGTTTGGCCTCGGCAACCTCGTCGGCTTCATCGAGCTCATCGCCGAGATTCGGCAAAAAGAGCAGATCGGCGGCCTGTTGCGGAACCATGGCCACCACCGAAAGCCGTTCGGTTGCGCTGAGTTCAGCGGGGTCTTGGCCCGCCACAGAGACGCTGCCAGCTCCGCGCTTGCCGGTGCCCTGAAGTGCCCACAATAAAGAGGTCTTGCCCGAGCCGTTCTCGCCCATAACCGCGATGACCTCGCCGGCCTTTGCCGAGACCGATACCTGGTCGACAGCCCGCAGAGAGCCGTAGTCAACGGTGACCTGTTCGGCGCTCAGAACCTCAGCACCAAGAGGCAGGTGCGCGATGCGCTTGACGCTATGCGGGGTCGAGCGAGCAAACTCTTCGGCCGCCTGTTCGATGCTGAGCAAAACATTAGGCCAACGCAGCCGGTGCGCCATTTCGATTAGCGGCGGCACGAATTTGAACTTGGCAAGTTGAGCAACCGGTTCTCCCTGTGAAACCGTGCCGTCGTTGTTCACGACAATCACCGAGTCGACCAGGCCAATCAATCGTTCTATTCGATGTTCCGCAACAATCACGGTGATGCCTTGCGTGCGGCTGAGATTCCAAACGAATTCGAGCAGTTCTTTCGCGGCAATAGGATCGAGCGCCGAGGTTGGCTCGTCGAGAATCAAGATTCTCTGCCCAGCGCTGAGTGCAGCAGCGATGGCGACTCGCTGCTGCTGACCGCCAGAGAGTTCAATCAGTTTTCGATTGCGCAGCTCGCTTAGTCCGGTTGCCGCGAGGGCGGCATCGACGCGTCGAATCATTTCATCGCGACCGACCGCAAGTTGCTCTAGAGCAAAGGCCAACTCTTCGAGCACTGTGTCTGCAACGAATGCCCCCTCGGGTTGCTGATTGACATAGCCAATTAGATGAGCGCTCTCGTGCGGCATTGCTCGGCTGAAGTCTTGACCATCGACCATGCGAACGCCACTAGCAGTGCCACCGCTGAAGTGGGGCACTAGGCCGACAAGTGCTTTGAGCAGGGTCGACTTGCCGCTGCCGGTTGCTCCGCAAACCAGAACAAACTGCCCAGCCTCAACTTGAATGCTCGCGCGATTCAGTTTGGTTTCGTCACCGTTCTTATAGGTGAAGGTGAAGTTCTTGAGGCTGATCACGGGATATTCACCACCGTCGAAAAGTGGGCGAAGAGCGCAAAGGCACAGAGGCCAAGCACGGCAAAGTCAATCGCAGTGCGCGCAGACCTGGCGATGCTGGTTCTGGCGTTTCGCTTGGATGTGAGCCGAACGCTGATCAACGATGTGACGAAACCAATGGCCAGCAGGGTCAATGCGGCCGGTGTCGAGAAGCCACTCAGAAGCACAAAGACTCCCATGGCGATTGCAATTAGTGATTGCAACCCCAGCAATCTCGCGAGCAGCAACTCGCCCCTGCTCTGGGTCGACTTGCGCCCGAAGCCGCGTGCATCCATGCTGGCTGCCAACAAAAGCGATCGGTCGAGCGTGTCTTCTAGCACCGGAATCAGCAGGCCGTTGAGCGTCGACGACTTGCCACCTTTGCCGCGCAGCCCCCGAGCTCGCTTGACGCGAGCAAAGCTCTCAATCAGTTGCGGCGCGAGGTTGATTGCCACCGAAACGCTGGTTGCGATTTCATAGAGTGCGCCCGGGGCCGACTTCAAAAGTTTGCGTGGATTCGCCAGGGTGTTCGCCACGGCAATTGCCAAAATGATTGCGGCTAAACGACTTCCGTCGAGCAGTGCGCCAAACATCGAAAGCGCCGACACGTTGCCAAGCAGGCCAATTGCTCCGAGACCAAAGTCGATTTCGAATCGGGGCAACTCAAACAAAATGTCGTCGGTAGCTTGGCTGAACGAAAACACGATTCGAAACATCACACGGATAACCACGACGGCCAAAGCAAGCAGCAGGTAGAACTTGAGCGACCGAGCCCAGGGAGCGTTTTCACGAAACAGCAGAATCAACGCAACAGATGCCACAGCAACAGTTGCCGTTTGCCAGATGCTAGTTGCAGACCCCGCAATCACTGCAAGAGAAATGGCAAGCACCCACCACGTGGATGGATGCAAACGCGTTGCGATGTAGTTGCGCATTAACTGCACGATTTAGTAGCCGGCAAAACGCGAGGAGCAGTTTGTGCAATTACCTCGCCGGCCTCAACGAAACGCCACCCGTCGGCAGCACCGCAACTCGCAACCCTCATGGCCGCGCCCTGCCCGCTGTATTGCCAAGTGTTGCTGCCTGGTTCGGCCACGAAGTAAACCCAAGAGCCTTGGGCCGCCGTCGGGGTTTTAGTGCACGGTTGGTCTTCAGCCGTTGGCCAGTTGTCTACCCTGCAGACGAAGCCCGTCGGATACTCGCTGGTTCCTTCAACCTTCACCCCGGCGGCAGCGAAGAGCTCCCATCCGGTCGATTCAAAGTCAGTCGCGCAAAGCTCTGCAACCTCGCGGTTGCTTGAGGTGCCGAAATCAATTACCAGCGAGACTCCGTCGCCGCTTTCGCACTGACCCTGGCTCGCGTTCTCAACCTGCGCAGTCTTCTGAGATTCGCCAGGAATGATGCTGATCAGCGAACCGACGGCAACGAGTGCAATCAGCGCTGTCAGCACCATTCGAAGCGAAATTCTCATGCGTTTGCTACTTAATCAGTGCAACGTAGTTTGAACCGATAAGCGCAAGGTATCCCTGGGCCGAGGCAAAAATGTCAGGCCTGCCGTTCGAGTAGGCAGAGATCAAACCACCGGTCGGGGCAACGCGCGAGACCATCCACTTTTGAATAGCAGCGTTCTTCTGACCAATGGCCGAAAGACCCATGGCCGCGTAAGCGGTTCCGTTGACGTCAACTTCACCCCAAGCCTCGAAGTGATCAGTTACCAGAGCGGTCTTGGTTAACCAGGTGGCTGCCTTCACGGTTGCGGCTGCTTTGCTTCGGTCGACGGCCGCGAAAGCCATTAGCGCCAGTCCGGTTGCGTCGGCAGAACTGCCCATGGTGTCAGCGGTTTGGTCTGTGCCGAATCCGCCATCGGCTCTAGCCAGGGTTGCAAGTTTGGTGGCAACCAAACCCGCCAACTTTGTCTCGCCCGAAGCCTGCAGGCCGAGAACTGTCCAGCCGTATATAAAGGTGCTGCCAAACGCGTCGGCAACTTCACCGGTCTTGCTTACGTTTGCTTTCACCGCGTTGAGCACCGAGGTTCGCAGGCTCGACTTTGGCAGGGCAAAGGCTTTGCTTGCTACCAAGAACATGCCACCGCGGCCAGTTTGAAACTTCTGGTCTACGAACAAGGTTCCAACCTTTGTAGACATTCCTGCGTTTGCGGCCGAGCGAAGGTTGAAGTCAACCGCGGGCTTGAAGCTCTTTGCGCTTTGGCCTGCAGCCCGAAGCTGCAGCAAAGCTTCGACCGTGAAGCCAAAGTCTGGCTTGCCGGCGGTGAAGCCCTCGACATACTGCTTGTTCACAAACTTGCTTGCGATAAAGCGAACCGTGTTTGCCTGTTTCACGTCTGCACTGGCGGGCATGACGCCGGTCGCAAAAACGACCGCTGTGATTGTGATTAGTGTTGCGATTGAGCGCAACCCAGTTTTAGTTTCAAACATTTGAAACCTTTCGCGTTAGCGAGAACTGAGCGCGAAGGCGAACGCCCGAATAGGGCTGTTCGACTCCACCCGTATTCCTCGACGGTTTATTGGAGTCTTCGTTTTCTCTCAGGCATTCCGACTTATCTATTACGACTCACGTCGATAAAGACTTACGGCTGCGGGTCAGCATCGGATTTTCACCGATTTCCCCTGAGGTCAAACTAGAACTACAGCGTTTGCTGTTCGCCCACTCTAGCAGGTTGCCAAGGGTTGGCTTAGAACACGCCGCCCAGGGTTGCCAATTGTTTCGCCAGCAGGGCATAGCCCACGAAGCTCACCGCATCCAAGATGAAATGAGCGATTATCAGCGGCATGACTCGACCCCACTTGCGATAGGCCCAGCCGAAGATCAGCCCCATCGCGAAGTTGCCGATGATGCCGGCGAAGCCCTGATAAGAGTGGTACAAAGCCCTGATGCTCGCGCTGATGAGTTGCTGGTGGGCAAACTTTATGCCGAGTTGGTCGAACCTCTTATATAGGTAGGCGACCATGATCACTTCTTCTTGGATGGCCGCCCGCACAGCCGATAGCAACAGCATGGGCACCACCCACCAGTAGCCGGATAGATCTGCCGGAACAACCTGTGCGGCTAATCCGAGAACTCGCGCCGATGCATAGAGCGCCAAACCAGGGATGCCAATCGCGGCGGCAAGAGCAAGACCGCGCAGCAGATCTTTTCGGCGAGAAATAGGCCAGATGCCGATTTCATCAAAAGCTTTTTCGTTTTCTCTGCGCAACAGGTAGAGAACCAGAATCGCGGGTGCAACCGCAAACAAGAGGCCCAGCAGTTGATAGCTGAAATCGAAAAACTCAGCTCTCGAACGGGCCGGGTTCAATTCTGTGGTCGTGCCGCCAATGCCTTTGGGTGAGAGAAGTGCTTCAGCGAATCTGAGCAAAGAGTAGAGCGCCGAGGTGCCGAGGCTGAGCGCTAGAACAATTGCGATTTCGATGCGCAGCATTTTTTTCATTACTGCAGGGCCCTAAGCGCGAGCGCAACAGCGAGAGCAATAATGAGAGCCCCACCGAGCAATCCGAAGAAGACGCGGATTTTCTTCTGTGCAAACTTTCTCAGGGTTGTGCCGGCGAGCGCCAGGGCTTGCTGCCAAATGACCGAACCGACAAAAACCCCAAGTGCAAACACGAGCGCGCTCAGCAAAAAGTTATCGGTTTCAATTTGAGCAACGCTTGGTGCGATGCCCAAAAAGTACAGTGCGGTTGGCGGGTTCAAGATTGTGGCGCCAGCAAATACAAAGAAAGTCTTTAGCGGAGTGCTCGCGTACTTGGAGTCGGTCACATCTTCGCTGGCTGATCTCATCAAACGCAGGTTTCGCAGAAGAGTCGCAGCGCCTAGCCAAAGCAAGACACCGGCACCGAGCAAACTGAGCAGCTGGCCCCAGGTTGCAAAGAAGGAAGAGACTGCGTGCCCGAGCAGGAAGACTGTAAGCGCATACAAAAAGTCAACGGTCGCCATAGCGCTTGCGCCCGCTACTCCTGTGCGCCAACCCTTTTCAAGAGTGGTGTTGATCAGCATTATCGCCATCGGGCCAACCGGAATCGCTAGCGCAAGACCCGCAAAGAATCCGATGACGAATAAGTCGCTCATCACCACTTGCCTCGATTCTTTGCGACCCAAAAGTAAAAGGATTTGGCTATGAGCGAAATGGGCCAGATGGTCATGGCCACTCCGAGCAGTCGCCAGAGCAAGTTCGGTTGCAATCTCAATATGAAAGCCGCTGCCTCTGCCGCACCTAGCGGTTTCTCGATACCGATGATCCAAATCGATTCGGCAAGTTGCTTGTTGGTTAGCCCCGACTGCTGAGCCTCGGGTGAGCTCGAAGCAATGGCCCTCGGAAATGCGGTTAGGTGTCTTTGCCCCCAGGCGAGTGATCTTTTACAGAAGCCACAGTCGCCGTCGTATATAAGAGTCGGCTGTTTCTCGGGCATGAAATCAGGCTAGCAGCCACATCCGTGGTCAATCTGGGCGTTTGTAACAGAAATGTAAAGGGAGGTAATTCTCAGACTTTTCCTGTTGTTAACCCAATGTTTTCGCCTAGTCTTGATTTACCCAAGGCTTTGCTGCCACGCACTCCTTGTTTAGGGTTCTAGAGCCCTGGGTAAACGGCAGCAAATCCGAAACAACAAGGAGAAACACAATATGAAAACAAATCGCTTTTTGCGTACTGTTGGCATGGTTTCAGCCTCTGCTCTAGCAGTTGCAGGTCTTACGACTGTAGCAATGGCTCCTGCAGGTGCAGCGACTCGCTCAACAGTAATCGTTCACTCGGCTGGTGAGATCACATCGCTCAACAGCTCGACCAACGATGGCAACACCGCATACAACGCCAACGTTGCTGCGCTAACTGGTATGGGCTTTAGTTACTACGACAACGGTCCGAAGCTAGTTCGCAACACCACGTTCGGAACAATGGCAGTGACCAAGAACACCCCAACCGACTTCCGCATCTCTTACACAGTGAAGCCAGGTCGCGTTTGGTCAGATGGCACTCCAATCACCGGCGTTGACCTTCTTTTGAGCCACGTTATTAGCTCAGACGAATACTCAAAGTCTGCTGGTCTTGGTGACACAACAGACAGCGACACAACTCCAGCTTTTGACAGCGTTGGCTACGGTGGAGCTTACGGCGAAAACGTCGTTGGTCTACCAGCACTTAGCAACAACAACTTGACTGTCACCATTCGCTTCAAGAAGCCTCTTCCAGACTGGGAGCTATTGGCTCCTGGCCCAAGCCCAGTGCACGCACTTTCATTGCTTGCAGATGGCAAGAAGGGTCTTCAGTCAGCTTCAGTGAACAACGCTGCTAAGGCTAAGTTCTTGTCAGTGTTCACTTCAAAGAACACTGCTGCACTGAAGAAGATGGGTGATGTTTGGACCAACGCGTACAACATCCGCACCATCGACTCAAGCACAAACAAGCTCTTGCTTGTCAGCAACGGTGGATACATCGTGCAGTCGGCAGTTGCAGACAGCACCTTGACCTTGGTTCGTAACCCACGTTACAACTCAGGCCCAGCGATGGCGACGAGAAACCCAGTCAACACTGTTCAGTTCAAGACAATCACCAACGACACCGCAGCGGTTGCTGCTCTTCGTAACGGTGACGTCGACATCTACCAGAACGCAAACCCTACGACTGCTGCTAAGGCACTTCTAGACGGTATTCGTTCGGTAAACGTTGAGTCGAAGGTTTCAGGAACCTACTCGCACTTCGGTCTTCGCACCGCAACTGCGTTTGGTGAGACTGCGCCTTACACTGGTGTGTTCGCTGGATCAAGCCAGAAGGCTATCGACCTGCGTACTGCATTCTTGTTGGCATTGCCACGTGAGCAGATCCTTGCGACTTTCATCAAGCCTCTAAAGGCCGATGCAAAGACCATGGACACCCAGTTCGGATTCACCGGTAGCCCAACTCACGAGTTCGTGACCAAGAGCTCAGGTGTATCGCTATACACAACTGGAACCCAGGAAGAGCGCACAGCAAAGGCACTTGCCCTTGTGAAGAAGCACTTCCCAACTGCATCAGCAACTAACTCAGTTGCTACTGTCAGACTATGGTTCGCTAACACCAGCGGTCTCCGCGTCAGCACATCACAGCTAATCAAGGCAGAAGCCAAGAAGGCTGGATTCGACGTTGACAACACCGGTGTTTCGGACTTCCCGAACAAGATGAAGAGCTCAGACTACGACGCAACCTTGTTTGCGTTCGTTCTAACCAGCATCAGCCAGTCTGCTGCAACCGCGGTCTACAAGACCGATGGTGGCAACAACAACTGGGGCTGGGGAACTCCTGAGCTCGACAAGATCCTCTCGGGTCTACAGAGCAACTACCTAACGACTGCACAGGTTAACGCCGAGCGTCTAAAGGCAGACAAGATCATCATCGCTAACGCGTATGGTCTACCTCTATATCAGAACGTATCTATCACAGCTTGGTCAAAGGCGCTAAAGAATGTAAAGCCTGCGCCGCTTAGCCCAACCACTGTGTGGAACTACTGGGAGTGGAGCTACTAAGGTCTAAACACCCTTAGTGGCCCGAAGGGGGCATCCGAGAAATCGGGTGCCCCCTTTTTCTTATATTTGGATGTCTACTTCTTGAACATCATCTAAACTTTTCTAGGTTCACGAAAATGACCACGAGTTCTAGTGCGGCGCTGATGCCGCGGCAAGGTTGACATTTTGTTTGCTTACTTAACCAGACGGTTCAGCATGATGCTTCTCATCATTTTCGGTGCGAGCTTCATCGCCTACAACCTGCAGGCCATTTCTTCTGACCCGACAGCGGGTCTCGCCGAGAGCACAGAAGAAAACAAAGAATACTTAATGGCCAACCTCATTCGTAAGTTGAACCTCGATGTTCCTCCGCCACTGAGATACTTCATCTGGTTCAGGGGAGTTCTTGCCGGTCTCTGGGGGCAATTCGATCTCGGTGAAACGCGCCAGGGCTTTGCGGTTGTAGATGCAATTGGCCTAGCAATTCCGGTGACTTTCAGACTTGTTATCGCTGCGACAATTTTGGCAATCGTGCTCGGTATCACAATCGGTATGGTCACTGCAATTCGCCAGTACAGCCGTTTCGACTACGTGATGACCTTCATTTCTTTCTTGCTTTTCTCGCTACCAATTTTCTGGGTTGCAGTTTTGCTCAAGGAGTACATGGCTATCGGCTTCAATGACTTCTTGGTTGCGCCTGAGATACCGTTGAGTTTCTTGATTCCATTTAGCCTCGTTGCCGGTTTGATTGTGGCTGGAATCATGGCAGGCAACCGTCGTCGCTTCTGGATGGTCTTTATTGGGGTTTCGATCGGTTTCGGAACTCTGCTTCAGTACCTGAGCGTCACCTCTTGGTTCATTAACCCTGGCATCGGAATCATCGGTGTGGGTGTCTTCGCCTTCGCCTTCGCAGCACTGGTGACCCACATTTCGACCGGTCTCGACAACAGGCCGTCGCTAATCACGGCTCTAGCGTCAGCAACAATCGTTACCGCGTCATACTTTCCGATTCAGGGTCTGCTCAATGAAGAAGCTAGCTTCCTTACGGTTCTCGCGGTGTTTGCCGTCACAATCGGTCTCTCCGCGCTGGTCGGCTACTTTGTTGCCAACATCGACCGCCGTGTGAACATTCGCACAGGCATCATCACCGCACTGCTCGCTACTTTGCCGATGATCCTTGATCGCTTTATGCAAGAGTTCAACGGCTACATGAACTCTGACGCTATCTACCAGCGACCTGTTCCGACCCTTGGTCAGAGCAATGATTTGCTTACCGAAGAGCAGAAGGCGAACTTCTGGATCAGCGGACTCGACAGCATCATGCACCTCATTCTTCCGACGGTTGCGCTTACCCTGATCTCGTTCGCCGGCTACGTGCGATTCTCTCGAGGCAGCTTGCTCGAAGTCTTGAACATGGATTACATTCGCACCGCACGAGCCAAGGGCTTGAATGAGCGCACAGTTATCGTGCGACACGGCATGAGAAACGCCATGCTTCCGCTAACCACCATTCTGGTAAACGACTTCGCCGGCGTTATCGGTGGCGCAATTATCACCGAGAGCGTCTTTGCCTGGAAGGGTATGGGCTCGCTCTTCAATCAGGCGATTAACTCGTACGACCAGAACTTGTTCATGGGTGTGTTCATCATCGGTGCGACTCTGACGGTGACGGCAAACCTAGCGGCCGACCTATTGTTCGGTGTAGTAGACCCACGTATTCGAATCAGAAAGTAAAGGCATGTCAGCTGAACTAGAAAACAAGGAAAAAACCCTTGATAAGAACGAAAACGAGATCGCGCTTCGCGAGACCGAGGGTCTAAGCCAGGGGCAGATCATCTTCAGGCGCTTCGTGCGTCACAAGGCCGCAATGTCTTCGCTCATTGTGCTCATTTTCATCATTCTGTTCTCTTACACCGGCTCTGGCATTCACCTGGGCGACAGCAACAACAAGATCACGGTTCAGGGCTGGTGGCCTTACCAGATTGACCAGATTGACCCAGAGGGTGCGGTTGCGAGCATGTGTGCAAACGGTATTCCTGGTTGCCCAACGCTAGACCTAATTCCTGAGTTCATTGACGGCACCGGCATGCAGGTGGGTGCTCACCCACTCGGCATGGACACCGTTGGAACCGACTACTTCGCGCTTGTTCTTCGTGGAGCTGAGCAGTCAATCATGGTGATGCTCATCGTGGGTCTTCTGGGCGTAGCCATCGGTACGGTGATCGGCGCAATTGCCGGTTTCTACGGCGGTGTAGTCGACGCGGTGCTGATGCGCCTTACCGATATGTTCCTCGTTATGCCGACTCTGGTCATCGGGGCGGTGATTGGCTTTAGGTTCGGAAACCTGGGAGTTGTGCCGCTGGCGATCATGCTGGGCTTGTTTGCCTGGATGGGCTTAGCCCGATTCGTGCGAACCGAATTCTTGTCTCTTCGAGAGCGAGAGTTCGTCGATGCCGCACGTGTTGCTGGAGCATCAAATAGACGAATCATTTTCAAGCACATTTTGCCAAACGCTGTTGGTGTCATTATCGTTGCCGGCACATTGCTGATGTCGGGCGCAATTCTGACCGAATCTGCACTGAGCTTCTTGGGCTTTGGAGTTAGAGCACCCGACGTTTCGCTTGGTCTATTGATCAGCCGCTACCAAGACGTGTTCACTGTTGCGCCTTGGTTGTTCTGGTGGCCAGGTATCTTCATCATCGCAATTGCGTTGTGCGTCAACTTCATCGGTGATGGTTTGCGCGACGCGTTTGACCCGCGTCAGAAGCGCCGCATCAGCTTGAAAGAGCGCATGCAGGCACGCGAGTTGAAGTCAAATGCAACAGCGAAGGCAAAGGCCTAATGCAAACCTTTGAGACGTTCACGGATGAGCGCAGCGGCAACGCCGCTGTCGCTGCCGAGACTCGCGCTCACCGAGGTGAACTCGTTAGTAACGACTTCGCTGCTCTTGATGTTGTTGAACTTGTAGATTCGAGTGCTCTCACTGATCCAGCGTTGCTTGCCGTTTGCGGGTGCAACCCAGACTCGCGTCTTCTTGCCTTTGTGGTTTATGCGAAGCGACCACTTGGTGTCGAGATCGTCGATGTCTTTGTAGGCAATGGTCACCTTGCTCAGCGGGTTTACGACGACGAGGTGGTCATCGTTGAACACCAACTTTGGTCTAATCCAAATGAGAAAAGCTGCGATAACTGCGAAAGCGCCAATGGCGAATTCGATCCAGTTAATGGAATTCTCGACCGGAAAGAAGACCACTTGGGCCAGGTAAAGGCCAACCAGCAAGATGGCAACCGTGGCCCAGGCGAAGTTGCCCTTGGGTCTGAAGACATTCTCTTTATTCATGCATCAATCATCGCAGGCAATTCTGCGGTTCAAGAAGGAAAGTAAAAGATGACTGATCCAGTACTTAAGGTCTCTAACTACAACGTCGACTTCTGGGTCGACGGCGTGTGGTACCCGGCCGCGATTGACATGAACTACGAGGTTTACCCGGGCAAGACCCTCGCCATCGTAGGCGAGTCAGGCTCTGGCAAGTCGTCTTCATCGATGGGTCTTATGGGCCTTTTGGCCTCTAACGCCCGCGTCACTGGCAGTGTTGAGGTCAAGGGCGTTGACATGCTTCAGGCCAACTCAAACACCGTGCGCAAGTTTCGCGGTAAAGAAGTGGCATACATCTTTCAGGAGCCAATGACCGCTCTGAACCCGGTCTACACAATCGGCTTTCAGATCGTCGAAACCCTGCGCCTTCACCTCGGAATGGGCCCGGTAAGCGCAAAGAAGCGCTCTATCGAACTTCTCGAGATGGTCGACATTCCAGACCCGGCCAAGTCATTCGACAAGTACCCTCACCAGCTTTCTGGTGGTCAGAAGCAGCGTGCAATGATTGCCATCGCGCTAGCTTGTGACCCTGCGTTGCTAATCGCAGACGAGCCAACCACAGCGCTAGACGTGACGGTTCAGGCCGAAATTCTCGACCTTATGCGCGACCTTCGCCACAAGCTCAACTCCGGCATTCTGCTAATCACGCACGACATGGGTGTTGTTGCAGACATGGCAGACGAGATTCTCGTTATGAAAGACGGCTACACGGTCGAGCACAACACCGCCGACCACATCTTCAACCGACCTTCACACCCATACACCCAGCAGCTTTTGGCAGCCGTGCCGAAGCTAGGTTCGGTGGCTGTTCGTGAACTCAAGTTCGAGGGCAACGTCAAGCCTGAGCCAGTGTTGAAGTTGCAGAACGTCGACATCGAGTACCCGAAGCGCGGACGCATCCCAGCTTTCAAGGCGGTTCAAGACTTCAGTCTTGAGATTTACCCGGGTGAGATTGTCGGTCTCGTGGGTGAGTCGGGTTCTGGAAAGACCACTGTTGGCCGTGCATCAATCGGTTTGCTTCCGATCAAATCGGGTGTCATCAGCGTTGCTGGAAACGACATCAGCAACGGAAACACCAAGAAGCTAAGCCAGATTCGTCGTCACACCGGAATCGTTTTTCAAGACCCTGCTTCGTCGCTAAACCCACGTCTTCCGATTGGCGAGAGCATCGGTGAACCGATTTTGCTATCGGGCACGGCCAAGGGCGATGAACTCAACCACATGGTTGAAGAGCTTCTCGACTCGGTTGAGTTGCCGCGCAGCTACAGAAACCGTTACCCGCACGAGCTTTCAGGTGGTCAGCGTCAGCGCGTGGGTATTGCGCGCGCACTTGCGCTTACCCCTGACCTGCTTATTGCCGACGAGCCAACTTCGGCTCTCGACGTTTCTGTTCAGGCTCGTTTTCTAGACCTTCTTCAGAACCTTCAGCAAGAATTGAAGTTTGCCTGCCTATTCATCACCCACGACCTCGGTGTGGTCGACATCTTGTCGCACCGAATTGCCGTGATGCAGAACGGTCGCCTAGTCGAAGAAGGTCTGCGCGACCAGATTCTCAAGAGTCCTCGCGATCCTTACACTCAGCGTCTGATCGCAGCGGTTCCGGTTCCTGATCCAGCCGAGCAGAAGAAGCGCCGCGAGGCACGCCAGGCTGCCAAATAGTTCACAGGCTTTGCGGGTGTTTAGAGGGTAACCTTTAGGCACCCGCTTAGTTTTTCGGAGCATTCTTGAAACGTTTTCTCGCACTTGCGCTCGCCACTGTTCTTTTGGTGCCGATGCTCTCGGCCTGCGCCCCAAGTGCTCTTCAGCAGGGTTCGCTGCTCAACATCGCGCTAACCGATGACTTCAATTCTCTAAACGCCGACAATGTCACCGGCGATGCCTCTCTTGCGGTTAACGAGGAAGTTTCTAAGCTGGTCAACCCAAGTTTCTTCTTTACCGATGCAAACGCCCAACTTGTGCCTAACAAAACCTTCGGCGCCGTTGAGATATTGAGCGAAAGCCCCTTCAAAGTTCGATACAGCCTGACAGGCAGCGCTAAGTGGAGTGACGGCGTGCCGGTTTCAGCCAGAGACCTCACGCTCTCATGGCTAGCTGCTCGCAACCCAATCGATGCAGGCTTCAACACCATTCGGTCAGGCTCTGGCCTTCGATTCGCAAATCAGACGCCGGTGATCTCTGCTGATTCAAAGTCGATTGACATAACCTTCGATCGGCCGGTTGCAGATTGGCAGACTGCAATCACAATCACGGCGGCAGCGCACTTGGTTGCGCAAAAAGCTTTTGCGACCGATGCGCCTGACGCGAGTCTGCTTAGGTTTGACCGTGCTATCGCTGAGGCGAACCTGGCCGACCAAAAACTTTTGAGCGAGCAGTACTCCCAGCTTTACCTAGCCAGAGGCAGCCTAGAAGAAGCGGCGCGGGTTTCTGCCGGACCATATATGGTCGAGAGTTTTCAGCCAAACGAATCGCTAACGCTAAAAGTGAATTCGACCTTCTCGTGGGGGCCTGAGCCGAAGATAGAAACTCTGAACATCAAGTTCTACTCGGATTCAACAGCGATGCTGTCGGCAATTCAAGACGGCGAGGTCGATATCGCCGCACCTCAGGAATCTGGAATCGCGAGCAATTCGGATCTGATCAATTTGGCCAGGGCGGCTGGTGCGCGATATGAGTTTGCTGCCAGCAACTCGATCGAGGCGGTTTTGCTTAACTTCGGTGAGGCCAGCGTCTTCAGTGATTCCGAATCTGAGCAAGGATCTCTGCTGAGAGACGCGTTCTTGAAACTGATTCCCCGAGCCAAGATTCTCGCAGCGTTGAGCGTTGACAACCCGGTTATCGAGGCAAAGTCGTGGTTTTACTCAAATGCCTCGAGCTACTATGCCCCCTTTGTTCAATCGAACGGGTCGAGCGAATATCTAGTTCAAGCGGCCGAGCGGGCAGAAGAGATCATCGAGGCATCAGACCTGCGAACACCGATTGATGTTCGCGTGCTCTTTGACTCAAACAATCCGAGGGCCAAGGCTGAGTGGTCGCTGTTGTCGGAGTATGCCGCGCAGACAGGATTCAACCTGATTGATGTGTCTGCGAAAGATCCGAGAACCGTCTTTAGCACCGGTGAGTTCGACGCCTACATAACCACGGTCAGGCTCGCGTCGGAGGTTGGCGGAGATCCATATTGGTTTACCGGAAACTCGGTTGGTCAGTTCGAAAATGCCAAGATTGACGCACTGCTTGCCAAATATGCCGCCGAGACAAAGCCTTTGAATCAAATCTCGGTCTTGAAAGACATAGATGCCGAGCTTTATGTAGCCAAGTTCGGCCTGCCCCTGTATCAGGTGCCGTCGCTGCTGGTCTATGCAGACCGCCTCACTTCGGTTGTCAAAGCCCCATACGGCGCAAGCGCGACCTATGGCTATTGGAATTGGGCGGTTGGCGACAAGTAGCCGAGCCCGCTAATCGCTTATTTTCGGCTCAACGGTTAGACTTTAGTCATCGAGGGCGATCGCCCAAAATCACAAATCTTGCACTTCTTTGCTGTGCCAAGGCTTGTCTAAAACAAGGACTAAATCATGGCTCTGGCCTCTAGAGATGACCTGCGCAACGTTGCAATCGTTGCCCACGTAGACCACGGAAAGACCACCCTGGTCGATGCAATGCTTCGCCAGACCGGTTCGTTTAGCGACCACTCAAACATGGGTGAGCGCATCATGGACTCGGGCGACCTCGAGCGCGAGAAGGGAATCACGATTCTCGCCAAGAACACCGCAATCGCCTACAAGGGCAAGCACTCTGGCGGCAAAGAAATCACCATCAACGTCATTGACACCCCAGGTCACGCCGACTTCGGTGGCGAGGTTGAGCGCGGTCTTTCTATGGTTGACGGAGTCGTTCTCTTGGTAGACGCCTCAGAGGGCCCGCTGCCGCAGACCCGTTTCGTTCTTCGCAAGGCCCTCGAGTCAAACCTTCCGGTTATCTTGCTCGTGAACAAGACCGACCGCCCGGATGCTCGCATCGACGAGGTAGTCGAAGAGACTCACGACTTGCTGCTAGGTCTAGCCAGCGACATTCACGAGGATGTTCCCGAGCTCGATGTCGACGCAATTCTTGATCTTCCGGTTATCTACGCTTCGGGTCGTGCCGGTCGCGCCTCGATGACAAAGCCGGCCGATGGAAGCATGCCTGATGGCGATGACCTAGAGCCGCTTTTCGAAGCAATCATGAAGTACATTCCGGCACCGAAGTATGACGACGAGCACCCGTTGCAAGCTCACGTCACCAACTTGGATGCTTCGCCGTTCTTGGGCCGTTTGGCTTTGCTGCGTATCTTCAACGGAACGCTTCGCAAGGGTCAGCAGGTTGCCTGGGTTCGTCAAGACGGAACCACTCAGACCGTGAAGATCACAGAGTTGCTAAAGACCAAAGCGCTTGAGCGTTTTCCAACCGAAGAAGCCAACCCTGGCGACATCGTTGCCGTTGCCGGTATCGAAGAGATCACAATCGGTGAGACTCTTGCCGACCCAAACGACATTCGCCCCTTGCCGCTAATCAAGGTAGACGACCCCGCGATTTCGATGACTGTTGGAATCAACACCTCGCCGATGGCAGGACGCGTAAAGGGCGCAAAGGTCACTGCGCGTTTGGTTAAGGATCGTCTCGACAAAGAGCTAGTCGGTAACGTCTCGCTCAAGGTGCTTCCAACCGAACGACCAGACGCCTGGGAAGTTCAGGGTCGTGGCGAATTGGCTCTCGCCATTTTGGTTGAGCAGATGCGTCGCGAAGGCTACGAGCTAACCGTTGGTAAGCCTCAGGTGGTCACCAGGAAGGTTGACGGCAAATTGCACGAGCCGGTTGAAGACCTAACCATAGATGTTCCAGAAGAGTTCTTGGGCGCAATCACTCAGCTCATGGCTTCTCGCAAGGGAAGAATGACCAACATGGTTAACCACAGCACCGGCTGGGTTCGCATGGAGTTCAAGGTGCCTAGCCGTGGCTTGATTGGTTTCAGAACCGAATTCTTGACCACCACCAAGGGAACCGGAATTGCAAATGCTCTTTCTGCCGGCTATGAGCCCTGGGCCGGTGAAATCATCACCCGTCAGAATGGATCGATGGTTGCCGACCGCGCAGGAGTGGCAACACCGTTTGCCATGATCGCGCTTCAGGAGCGCGGTGCGTTCTTCGTTGAGCCAACCTCTGAGGTTTACGCCGGAATGGTTGTGGGCGAGAACTCGCGTGCAGACGACATGGAAGTGAACATCACCAAGGAAAAGAAGCTCACCAACATGCGTGCAGCATCGAGCGACGAGTTTCAAGCGCTCACCCCGCCGAAGAAACTTTCGCTGGAGGAGTGCCTGGAGTTTGCTCGTGAAGACGAGTGCGTCGAGGTAACCCCCGAGGCCACTCGAATTCGCAAGCTCGAGCTAGACCCGAACCTGCGGGCCCGCGCTGCTGCGGCCCGCAAACGAGCTAACGAATAGACACTGGGCGCTCCTGGCGCTTAAAGTAGACCTGTGCCTAAGCAAACCTTCAACGCGAAACGACTGCTCGTAGTTCACGCTCATCCAGACGATGAGAGCATCTTCACCGGTCACATAATCGCAGAACGTTTGGCCGCCGGAGCTGAGGTTTACCTGCTCACTCTCACTCGCGGCGAACGAGGCAAAGTGAAGCTTGAAGAGCTCAAGGGTCTCGAGGGACAACTTCGTGCGATGGGTGCTTTTCGCACCGGTGAACTCAAGGTTGCGCTTACAGAATTTAAGAAAGCCGGCCCGAAGCTTCAACATTCTTTCGCCGGCACTCGCGCGTTTCTCGACAGCGGCATGCGCATAAACGGAATGGGCAGACCAACCAAGAAGAGTCGCACCGACGAGATGGCTCTGGCATCAGCTTCGACAGCGGTGATTTCAGAAGACATCGAACGCGTGATGAACGAGTTCAAGCCAGACGCAATTTTGACCTATAACGCCAAGGGCGGATACGGGCACCCGGATCACAAGATGGCTCATCACGCCACCGCGATGGCGATTCGCCACTACCGACGCCAAAAGAAGAAGGCGCCACAGTTTTGGGTGCTCGCCGAACCGAAAGAGCGTTTCGATGTTGCAATCGGAAACGCAACAACGGCAAAGGTGAAGCGCGCAGCGCTAGAGGCACACTCGAGCCAGATTTCGATCTTCGCCGAAACCTTTTCTGTCGGCTCAACCGAGATTCGCTATGACGCACCAGAACGAATTCGAAAGGCAACTCCGAGCCCACTGGTTCACCTGCTGCCTTTGCTCACCTTCTTCTGGGCGATTCCGCTAGGTGTGCTGCTTGGCCTGTCTGGCACTCTCTTGCACTCAATCAAAACAACCGACGACTCGCAGTTTCCAATCGGTCTTTCGGTTGCCCTGACTATGGTTGCCTGCCTCGCCTTAGCGCTGAGGCTGCTGCGCAACAGCAGGGGAGCGCTCTACCTGATGACCCTTAGCTTCGTGGGCACGGTTTTCTTGCTCAGCCAAAAGCAAGCCGGTGGCGAGGTGCTGATTGTGTCGAATCAAGTTGGCGACACCTGGGTCTATGGCTCGATCGCGATATGCGCGCTAATCATGCTGTTTCCTAAACTCAACCCGAGTTCTTGGCGACGAAGCGCATCGGGTCACCGTTAAACTAGGCAAACGACTCGGCCCAAACGGCCGGCACACCCCTGAGGAGAAGAAGTGACCTACGTAATCGCTCTTCCATGTGTAGACGTGAAAGACAAGGCATGCATCGACGAATGCCCGGTCGACTGCATCTACGAGGGTGACCGCATGCTTTACATCCACCCGGATGAGTGCGTCGACTGCGGTGCCTGCGAGCCAGTCTGCCCGGTTGAGGCAATTTACTACGAAGACGATCTGCCGTCGCAGTGGGCCGACTACTACAAGGCCAACGTTGAGTTCTTTACCACCGTCGGTTCGCCCGGCGGAGCTGCCAAAGTCGGCAAGATTGCCGGCGACCACGAGGTAGTTTCGGTTCTGCCTCCGCAAGGCGAATAGGGCGCAATTGTTTGATCGCCTGCCCGAGTATCCGTGGGAACAGTTAAAGCCATACTCGGCAAAGGCTGCTCTTCACGAGCGCGGAGCGGTTGACCTTTCGGTTGGTTCACCGGTTGACCCGACTCCCTCGATAATTCAAGATGCACTGAGTGCCTCTTCTAACGCGCCAGGGTATCCGTCGACCGGTGGTTCGCCAGAGTTCAAAGCAGCGGTAATCGAATGGTTTGCGCGCCGAAGAGGTGTCAGCGGCCTAGCCCCAGCCCAGGTGATGCCGACCATCGGTTCTAAGGAACTCATCTCTTGGCTGCCACTGATGATGGGTCTTGGCCCCGGCGATGTTGTAGTTCAACCAAAGGTTGCCTACACCGCATACGTGGTCGGTGCTGCGATGTGCGGAGCAGAGATAGTTAGCGAAGACGACCCGGCTCTCTGGCCAGCCAATGCCAAATTGATCTGGATTAACTCACCGGGAAACCCAGACGGACGCGTGTTATCGGTCGCCGAAATGAAGGCCGCGGTCGACCGTGCTCGCGAGCTAGGTGCGCTTCTGGCAAGCGACGAATGCTACGCCGAACTCGGCTGGGATGAATGGGCCGACCAATTGATTCCCTCTGTGCTCGACCCGAGAGTGTGCGGCGACTCGCACGAAAATGTCTTGGCGGTCTATTCACTCAGCAAGCAGTCGAACCTAGCTGGTTATCGCGCAGCCTTTGCCGTTGGCGAGGCGAGCTTAATCAAGGCGTTGGTGAATCTGCGCATGCACTCGGGGCTAAACACCCCCGGGCCGGTTCAGCGGGTTATTGCGGTCGCGCTCGCGGACAGCGAGCACGTGCAGATAGCCAAAGAGCTCTATCGCGAGCGCCGAGAGGTTCTGCTGGCCGCGGTTAGAGAGTTCGGCTTCGAACTGAGCGCTAGTCAGGCGGGGCTTTACCTTTGGGCGACCCTCGGCGAAGACTGTTGGAAGACCGTCGACCGCATGGCCGATCTCGGCATTGTTGTGGTGCCGGGAACGTTCTATGGCCAGCACAGCACCCAACACGTGCGTTTCTCGCTGACCGCAACCGATGCCGACATTGCTGAGGCTGCCGTGCGTTTGCGCGATGCCATAGGCTTAAGAAGCCTTTAGGCCCTGAGGAGAAGCATTGACCGAGCCAGTTTCAACCGACACCGCCACGATTAGCGTTGCCGGGGTAACCGCCGAATTTCCTATTGTCGCTGCGTCGGCTGGCCACTCGGCGATAGACATCTCGAAGCTCGGTTCGCTGACCGGCTTGAACACCTTGGACAACGGCTTTGCCAATACCGCAGCGACTCGGTCGGCAATCACCTACATCGATGGCGACAAGGGAATTCTGCGTTACCGCGGTTACCCAATTGAGCAGCTAGCAGCCAAGAAGAGCTTTACCGAAGTTGCCTACCTGCTCATCTACGGTGAACTGCCGAGCAAGAACGATGTAGAAAATTTCGAAGAAAAAATCAGTCGCCACACACTTCTTCACGAAGACTTGAAAAACCTCTTCCACGCGATGCCGGTGAATGCGCACCCGATGTCTGTTCTGTCGGCCGGCGTATCGGCGCTTTCTACTTTTTACCAAGACTCTCTAAACCCGCATGACGAAGATCAGGTCGAGCTATCAACCATTCGCTTGCTCGCCAAGTTGCCGGTGCTAACCGCATATGCGCACAAAAACTCGATGGGTCAAGCACTGCTTTACCCAGATAACTCACTAGGTTATGTTGAGAACTTTTTGCGTCTTTCGTTTGGAAACATGGCAGAGACTTACGTGCAGAACCCAGTGGTCACCAAGGCTCTAGACACATTGTTCACCTTGCACGCAGATCACGAGCAGAACGCCTCCACCTCGACCGTGCGTATGGTTGGCTCAACTCAGGCAAACCTGTTTGCTTCGGTTTCGGCCGGCATCAACGCACTCTTCGGCCCACTTCACGGCGGTGCAAACCAGGCTGTCGTCGATATGCTCGCGCACATCCGTGATTCTGGCGAAAGCGTTGAGCGCTACATCGAGCGCGTGAAGAACAAAGAAGACGGCATTCGTCTCATGGGCTTCGGTCACCGCGTCTACAAGAGCTTTGATCCGCGAGCACAGATAATCAAGAAAACAACAGACAACGTTTTGCACGATCTCGGAATCGACGACCCGTTGCTCGACATCGCCAAGCAGCTAGAGGCTGCAGCGCTTTCTGACCCATACTTCGTCGAACGCAAGCTCTACCCAAACGTCGACTTCTACAGCGGCGTTATCTACAAGGCCATCGGTTTTCCGGCGCACATGTTCACGGCGCTATTTGCGATCGGTCGTCTGCCTGGCTGGATTGCCCACTGGCGCGAAATGATGCACGACAGCAGCACCAAGATTGGTCGCCCGCAGCAGGTCTATGTTGGCCCGGCAGAGCGCAACGTCTAACTAAAGCTTTTTCGCTAAGCCTTGTTCAGCCAGAAGACTTCGGTGTCTCCGTAGCTTTTTGAATCTTCAAGCGCGTAACCCTCAACCACGGCGAACGGTTCTGACCTGCTCGAGCGCTCGACAATAACGGTTGCCTCTGCGGTCAGTCTGGGCAGTAGAGCCCTTAGGTTCTCTTCGATTTCTTCATTCGAAACTTCGTATGGCGGGTCGATGAAAACCAGATCAAACTCGTGAGTCGAAGTTGCGAGGTAACTCGACACCGCTTTGTGAACGACCTTGGTTTCAACCTCGATGTCTTGCTTGGCCAACGACTTCTGCACGATAGCGGCATTTTGAATGCACACCGCCGCGGCCTTACCGTCGCGTTCAACCAGCAGCGCTGCAACAGCTCCGCGGCTAATCGCTTCAAGTGCCAAGGCTCCGGTGCCGGCATAAAGATCGAGCACGACCGCACCGGTTAGTTTGTCGCGAGACTCAAGTCGGCTGAAAATGCTCTCACGAATTCGGTCGCTGGTTGGTCTGGTGCTCTTTGCGGGTGATGTGAGTTTGAGGCTGCCCGCGTATCCGCCAATAATCCGTGTCATTTGTCGCCTAGCCTAACCTGTCAGCCAAGATTGAAGCATGTTGCTGCCCAAAGACTCGCTGACCACGCTGCTCGGTGATCGCACGTCTAAGGCTTTTGCTCGCCATCTCGGGCTGAAGACGGTAAGCGATTTGCTACAGCACTTTCCTCGGCGTTATTCGTCGCGCGGGGAGCTGACCCCGATAGCCGAGATTCCGATTGGTGAGGCCGTCACGGTCGTGGCCGATGTGGTCGATGTGCGTGAGCGATACATGCGAGGCAAGGCCGGCAACATTCTCGAGGTTCGCATCACCGACGGCGAGGGTTTTCTCTCTGCCACATTCTTCAATCAGGCTTGGCGCGCTAAAGAACTCAAGCCGGGCTCGCGCGGATTGTTTGCCGGAAAGATTTCGAGTTACCAGGGCAAACTGCAACTGAGCCACCCCGACTACGAACTCTTCGCCGAAGACATCGATGAGGCTGATGCCAAACGCTGGGCCGAGCTGCCGATTCCGATTTACCCGGCCTCATCAAAGGTGACCACCTGGATGATTGGTCGCGCGCTGGGGGTTTTGCTCGATGTGATGCCACCGATTGAAGACGAATTGCCGGCTGAGGTCGTGGCGGCCAACGGCTTGCTTTCGCTCGATGAAGCGATCCGTTTGGTTCATCGCCCAGAGAACGAAGCCAACTGGCAAGCCGCGAGAGACACCCTGCGGTTTCACGAGGCATTCCTTCTGCAGGCAACGCTGCTCAAGCGTCGCAGCGAAAATGCCACGGTTGTGACCACACCGAGAGTGGCGGCAAAAATGCTGGCCGACTTCGATAAGCAACTGGCGTTTACCCTCACGGCCGGTCAGGTCGAGGTGGGCAACGCGCTGCTGAGCGACCTCGCGCAAGAGCACCCGATGCATCGAATGCTTCAGGGCGAGGTTGGTTCTGGAAAAACCCTGGTTGCCGTTCGCGCGATGATTGCGGTGGCTGAGAGCGGCGGTCAGTCTGCACTTCTTGCACCAACAGAGGTGCTGGCAGCGCAGCACGTGCGCTCGATTCGCAAGACCCTGGGTGACAACTTGGCCGACCAACTGGGGCTGACTTTGCTCACCGGCCAACTTGGCACGGCCCAGCACAAGCGCGCTCTGCTGCAGATAGTCAGCGGCAAGGCCCAGATTGTCGTGGGCACGCACGCGCTGATGTCATCGAAGGTCGAGTTCTTTGATCTCGGCTTGGTTGTTATCGATGAGCAGCATCGCTTCGGAGTTGAACAGCGCGAGGCTTTGCGGCTCAAGGGCAAGAAGCCGCCGCACGTTCTGACGATGACTGCAACGCCAATTCCGCGAACCCTTGCCGTAAGTGTTTTTGGTGATCTTGACATCTCAACCCTCACCGAGTTGCCAGCTGGCCGGCAACCAATTAGCACCCACGTGGTTCAGCAGTCACAGCCTGCGCTCGTGGCACGAACCTGGTCGCGCATCGCCGAAGAAGTTGCGGCTGGGCGACAGGCCTTTGTCGTTTGCTCAAGAATCGACGAGAGCGATCAGGTTAGTGAAGAAGAAATTGCGAGCGAAGTCGAAGACGACGAACTCGAATTTCAGGAGAGCCGACCGCCGCTGGCGACCGTAGTTGGAATGACCGCCGCGCTAAAGCAGATGGAGTCGCTCAAGGGCTTGAGAATCGAGATGCTTCACGGTCGAATGACCAGCGAAGAAAAAGATCTCGTGATGAATCGTTTTGCCGATCGTGAGATTGATGTATTGGTTTCCACCACGGTGATTGAAGTCGGCGTGGATGTTCCGAACGCCACCGTCATGGCAGTGATCGATGCCGATCGGTTTGGCATCAGCCAGTTGCACCAGTTGCGCGGTCGAGTTGGTCGAGGCGGCAACGCCGGTCTTTGCCTTTTGCTCACCGCTGCTGAACCTGGCAGCGTTGCGCTCGAGCGAGTTCAGGCGGTGGCCTCAACACTCGACGGCTTCAAGCTGAGCGAAATTGACCTCGAGCTTCGCCGAGAGGGAGATGTTCTCGGGGCCAGTCAATCTGGAGGCAGAAGCAGCCTGAAGCTGCTGCGAGTCATCCGTGATGCCGAACTGATTCAAGACGCCAGGGTTCAAGCCGAGCGCGTTCTGGCCGGTGACCCCACACTCGAGAAAAACCCGCAGTTGGCTGCCGCCCTGCTCGAGCTCGAAGAATCGGCCCAAGACAACCTCAGCAAAAACTAATAGCCTTAGACCATGAAGAAAATCGCTGTCTATCCGGGAAGTTTTGACCCGGTTACTTTCGGCCACCTAGACATCGCAGCCAGGGCCGCGGCTCTGTTTGACGAGATTCACATCGTTGTGGTGCACAACCCAAACAAGAAGCCGTTCTTTAGCAGCGAGCAGCGAGTTTCATTGATTCAGGCGAGTTTCACCGAGGCCGCTCGGTTCGGCAAGGCGTTTCCGACCAGCACCAATGTGATTGTCGCGACCCTCGACCAGGGGCTGCTGGTTGACTACTGCCGCAAGGTGGGCGCTAGCGTGCTGATCAAGGGCGTTCGCAACAACGCAGACCTCGAGTATGAGCTTCCGATGGCTCGGGTGAACCGCGACCTAGCCGCCGTCGAGACAATCTTCATGCCAGCAGATCCGGGGCAGGGCTTTGTCTCGAGCAGTTTGGTCAAGCAGGTCGCTGAGTTGGGCGGCTCGGTCGACAACTACGTTCCTGCTGCAGTCGTAAAGGCTCTGAAGGCCTCGATTCAGCAAGCCAAGGGCTAGTCATGGCCACTCAGTCTGTTTTTGAGCTATCCGTGCACGATTTGATGCACAAGCCCGGCCACATGCGCGAATTGAAGCTGGATATCACCATTCCGACCCCGCTAGGCAACGCCGTGACGGCGGTTAAGGCCGGAGACGTAATTGACCTAGACCTTCGCCTCGAGTCGGTTCACGAGGGCATTTTGGCCACCGGTGAGGTTTTTGGCGACGCCGTGGGGGAGTGCAGCCGCTGCCTCGAGCCGCTGACCGTGCCGGTCGAGGTGGATTTTCAGGAGCTTTTCGCCTATTCTTTATCCAGCGAGGATGATTTTGTTGTTCATGAAGAGAAAATCGATCTTGAACAGGCAATCCTCGATGCGGTGGTTCTAAACCTCCCATTCAAACCAATTTGCAGTGAGACTTGTCTCGGTTTGTGCGCGAATTGTGGCGAGCGGATGGCAGACGACCCCCACCACGTGCACGAAGCCGAGATAGATTCACGGTGGAGTGAACTGAAAAAGCTTAAGGAAGATTGAAATGCCAGTACCTAAGAGACGCCTCAGCCGCAGCCGCACTCGTTCGCGCCGCTCGCAGTGGAAGGCCGCGCCAATTGCTTTGGTGAAGACCACCGAAAACGGCAAGGTTGTTTACAGCCTGCCTCACCGCGCGAAGCTAGTCACCGACTCAACCGGCGCAGCTCTATTCATGGAGTACAAGGGCCGCAAGGTCGCCGACGCTTAATTCTTTTTGAGTCGGGCGAATAAAGCTAAGCGATGAAATTCGATGCACTGAGTGCAAAACTCGGAGTCGAGATAAATCGTGAACTGCTCAAACTCGCAATGACTCACCGCTCGTATTCATACGAGCACGGCAACATACCCAACAACGAACGCCTCGAATTTCTTGGCGACTCGGTGTTGGGTTTTGTCGTTACGAGCCACATTTATGAAACGCTCACCGCACTACCTGAAGGTGAGATGACCAAGGTAAAGAACGCTGTGGTTTCTGCACGCGCCTTAGCTATCGTTGCAGCCGATCTTGGCCTGGGTGAGTACCTGCTTCTTGGCAAGGGCGAACTCGCAACCGATGGTCGAAACAAACCGAATCTTTTGGCAGATGCCTTCGAGGCAATTCTCGGTGCCGCCTACATTTCGAACGGCTACGAAGCCGCAAGAGCGCTAGTCGAGAAGTTTGTTTTTCCGCTGCTCGACAACCCCGATGAAATCCGTGCAAATTCAGACCCGAAGACAACGCTGCAGGAGAGAATTCAGGCGCTCGGCAGAGGCACTCCGACCTACAAAACGCGCTTCGAAGGCCCAGATCACGACCGCGATTACTTCTCGATTTTGCTGATCAACGGCGAAGAAATCAGTCACGGCGAGGGCCGCACCAAGAAGAACGCCGAGACCGAGGCGGCCATCAAGGCTCTCGAGGCTCTCGTTGATGCAGTGCCGGCCGTCAAGAAAAAGAGAAAGCGCCGCTAGTGCCCGAGCTGCCCGAGGTAGAAACGGTTCGGTCGGGATTAACCTCGGCTCTCTCGAATAGCAAAGTTTTGAAAATCGAAGTGCTCGATGAACGCAGCTTGAAGCGTCACCTGGCTGGTCCGGCGGATTTTGTAAACACTCTCCTCGATGCGAAAATTCTTGCCGTTGTTCGGCGAGGAAAGTTTTTGTGGATGCCGCTCGAATTGGCAAAAACAACTGGCGCAGAGCAAAAGCGCTTTGCGCTGGTTGGGCACCTGGGCATGAGCGGGCAAATGTATTTGAGAAAGCCGAGCGAAGAGCCAGACAAGCTAACCCGAGTTGTCATAACTCTCGAAACCGCGCGAGGCAAAACAGTTGAGTTTCGATTCATCGATCAACGCATTTTCGGTTCGCTCGCAATCGACGAACTGGTGCCAACCAGCGATGGAAACCCGGGTGGCTTCACGCAGAGTTCTTCGGCGGGCAAGTGGTGGCAAAACCTAATTCCGTCAACGGCGGCTCACATCGCCAGAGACCCGCTCGATGATTCGTTCGACCTGAATTTGGTTCGCGAGAAGTTCGCCAAGAAGCGCAGCGGCGTTAAACGGGTGCTGCTCGACCAGCAAGTGCTTTCAGGCGTCGGCAACATCTATGCCGACGAAGCGCTCTGGGCCAGCAAACTGCACTACGACCAGCCGGCCGACAGCCTCTCTCGGGCAACCTTTGAACTATTGATGTCAGAGGTTCGCCGCATTCTCGATGCCGCGGTTGCCGAAGGCGGAACCTCGTTCGACGAGCAGTACAAGAACGTGAACGGCGAGAGCGGCTATTTCGAGGTCTCGCTCAACGCCTACGGCATGACAGATCGGCCGTGCAATCGTTGCGGCCGGGCCATCAAGCGAGAATCATGGATGAACCGTGGCTCGCACTTCTGCCCGAACTGCCAAAAGCTGCGCAAACGGGCGTAGCCGAAGGCATCCGTGGGCTTGGCAGCCGTCAAAAAAGGGTCACCAAATAGGGTAATTTTGTCTAGTTGCGGTAGCTAAGCCGCCATTTTTTGGAAAAAGGGAGTGAGCAAGCTGTATCTCAAGAGCCTCACCCTGAAGGGCTTCAAGTCTTTCGCCCAGCCAACCACATTCACTTTTGAGCCGGGCGTAACGGCCGTCGTTGGCAAGAACGGCCACGGCAAATCGAACGTTTTTGATGCAATCGCCTGGGTAATGGGTGAGCAGGGCGCTAAGTCGCTTCGCGGCGACAAAATGGACGACGTCATCTTCAAGGGCAGCGCTACTCGCGGGCCGCTTGGACGAGCCGAGGTTGCGCTCACAATTGACAATTCCGATGGTGCACTGCCAATTGAGTATTCAGAAGTAACCATCTCGCGAACCCTGTTTCGCAGCGGCCAGAGCGAGTATGCGATCAATGGTGAGAGTTGCCGATTGCTCGACGTTCAGGAGTTGCTGAGCGACTCGGGCCTTGGTCGCGAGATGCACGTCATCGTGGGTCAGAACAAACTAAAAGACATTTTTCAGGCGAGTCCAGCCGACCGTCGCGGGTTCATCGAAGAGGCCGCCGGAATCTTGAAGCACCGCAGACGCAAGGAGCGCACCGAGCGCAAACTCGAAGCGATGCAGACCAACCTGACTCGCCTTAGCGATCTCGCCGGTGAAGTGCGTCGACAGTTGAAGCCTCTTGGTCAGCAGGCAGAAGTCGCGCGTCAGGCACAGGGCATTGCGTCGGTGGTTAGAGACGCAAAGGCGCGAATCATCGCAAGCGACATCACCGATTTGCACAATGCTCTAGAGCGCACTGCCAAGAGCGAAACCGACACCAAGGCAGAGCGCAACATTCTGCAGCAGATCATCGAAGCAAACACCGGCCGCATGCGAGTGCTTGAGGCCGCACAGGTTTCTGGTGAACTCGATGCGGCACGTTCGCTTTCATATCAGTTTGACGCGATGGGCGAGCGCTTGCGCGCGCTGCTCACACTGGCCAATCAAAAGGTTGCACTGCTCGGCACCCGTGCCGATGCCAGCGGAGCGCAGGTTGACCCCGCGGCTATCGACTCAGAGGCCGTTGCGGCCGAAGCGCAGATTGTCGTTCTCGCCGAAGCGGTCGAGACCCTGAAGTCGGCACTCGTCGACGCAGAAGCTGCTCGCAACGAGGCCCGAGACATTCTTGAGCAGTATGACAACGAGATTGCCGATCAGAACACGTTGCTGTCACAGTTCGACCTCGAGAAGGCACGCCTCTCTAACGAGGTCACGGTTGCCGAGTCTCGCCTAGCCGGATTGCGCAACGAGATGGTTCGCCAAGACGGCACGCTCAACGACGCAACCGATCGACTAAATGCCGCCAAGGCTGACTACGAGGGCCTCGAAGCCCAGCTACAAAGCCAGCAGGCTGGCGATGGCTCGCTTCAGTCTCGCTATGACGCAGCACAACGTGCGGTGAGTGAGGCGACCGCAAAAATCGAAGAGATTCGCGACCAGATTCACCAGGCCGAGCGCGAGCGCGACTCACTCGAGGCCAAGCGTTCGGCACTAGATCTAACGCTGAACCAAAAAGACGGAGCAACCGAATTGACCGCCGCCGGATTGCGCGGTATCCGTGGTCTGGTTGCAACTCACATGAAGATTGAGAACGGTTTTGAAAACGCAATCGCGGCTGCACTGGGCCCGCTTGCAGATGCGCTGGTTGCAGATTCGCGCGAAGAGGGCTTGGCCGCAATCGAGCACTTGAAGAACAGCGATGGCGGTCGCGTCGAGCTGATTGTTGCGGATGTTGATGCTCGCGGTTCTGTGCCAAACATTCCAAAAGTTTCGGGTGCGCGTTCGGCCACCGCCGTTGTTGAGGCTCCAAATGGAATTCTTGCGTTGCTGGCAAACGTCGTGATTGTTGATGACCTCGATGCCGCACGTGAACTTTATTCGAGAGACAAATCGGTTGCAGAGTTGGTGCTAATCACCGTCGACGGTGACGTGCTTACCAAGTCTGTTATCCGTGGTGGTTCGCAGAGCAAGCCGTCGAAACTGCAGTTGGTAGCCGAGCGCGATGCAGCTGAGGTTCGCATTCAGCAGGTTCAGGCGCTGCTCGAAAACAGCCGCGGCGAATTGGCTCAGGCTAGATCGACCGAAGACGCCTCGAAGCAAACCGAGAAGAATGCACTTGCCGAACTAAACCAGCACGATGCTCGACTAGCGAAAAACGCTGAGGCTCTTGGGCGTGCGCGAGTTGCGGTTGAGGCAGCAGAGGCAGAGTTGGCTCGTATCTCGCAGGGCGTTGAATTGGCTCGTCAGGGCATCGCTGCCGCTGAAGCCGAGCTGGCCAAGTCTGTGCTGCAGCACGATGAGTTTGCCTCGCAGGTTCGACCGGTCGTCAGCTATGAGAACCGTCAGACCCTGGCCGACAACCTCGAGCAGCAGCGCAACAGCGAGCTGAACGTTCGCGTTGAGTTGGGTGCCGCCATCGAGCGCTTGCGCGTTGAGCGTGAGCGCGCAGCAGGATTGCGGGCACAGATTGCCGAGGCCCGCGAGGCTATCGAGAGGTCGAAGGCCGCTGCCGCTGCCCAGGCCGCGCAATTGAAGTCGGCCGAGCAGGTTCTGCAGGCGCTGCCAGCCCTGATGGACGCCGTGGCCGAGAGTGCCAGCGTTGCCAAGGTGGCACTGCACGAGCTCGAGCACGAGCGCAGCAACCAGAACCAAGAACTCGTGCGTCTTCGCGGCGAGACCGCCGGACACCAGATGAAGCTGAGCGAACTGATCGAGGGTGTTCACAACCTTGAGTTGCAAAACCACGACAAGCGTTTGAACCTGGCCAACCTCGTTGCCAAGGCAAGCGACGAACTCGGTCTCGAGCAGTCAATTCTGCTTGCCGAGTATGGCCCAGATGTTCTGATTGACGACGAAGATGCCGAGGGTGGCAAAAAGCCTTTCAATCGCGAAGAACAAGCCAAGCGCCTTCGCGAGGCCGAGCGTCTATTCGAGCGACTCGGGCGAGTCAACCCACTTGCCCTCGAAGAGTTCAACGCGCTCGAAGAGCGTCACAAGTTCTTGACCGATGAGTTGGCTGACGTCACTCAAACTCGCAAAGACTTGTTGCAGATCATTCATGACCTCGACGAGAAAATGCAGCAAATCTTTAAGAGCGCCTTCGACGACACAGTTCGCGAATTCTCAGCAATTCTTCCTTCCCTCTTTCCGGGCGGTGTCGGCACGATGACCCTGAGCGACCCGAGCGACTTGCTAACCAGCGGAATCGACGTTCGAGTGAAGCCAGCCGGCAAGCAGTGGCTGCCGATGTCTCTTCTATCGGGTGGTGAACAGTCACTAGGTGCTATCGCATTCTTGATGGCAATCTTCAAATCACGACCTTCGCCGTTCTACATCATGGATGAGGTCGAGGCCGCTCTCGACGACGCCAACCTCTCGAGACTCTTGGCCGTGTTTAACGACTTGCGCACCAACTCGCAGTTGATTCTGGTTACACACCAGAAACGAACCATGGAAATCGCAGACACCGTTTACGGTGTGATCATGGACGAGGGTATGTCTCGAATCGTCGGGCAGCGCCTCGAGCACAGCGCCTAATGGCCGGCTTGTTTTTCTGGCGTAAAAAGCGCGAGGCCCCAGCCGATGTTCCTGCTAACGAGAGCGCTCCCGAGGAATCGGTAGCGCCAGCACCTGTTGAGCCAGAGAAGCCAAAAGACAAGAAGCCGCGATTCTTCAAGCCGAAGCCAAAACCTGAACCCGAGGCTCCAGCAGCAGAGCCTGCGCCAGAGCCTGCAGCAGAGCCTGTCGTCGAGGTTGAGCCTGTCGTTGAAGTCGTGCCGGAGGTCGAACCTGAGGTCATCCCCGAGCCCGAGGTCGTGCCCGAGGTTATTCCTGAGGTCGTGCCCGAGCCCGAAGTTCAGCTTGAGCAGGTTGAGCTGCCGAAGCGCAGTTTTGCCAAGGGCATCAAGTCGCTATTTACGCGCATCAAGTTTGACCTCGAGAATCTCGATGATCTCGAAGACACATTGATTCAGTCTGACTTTGGTGTCGATGCCTCTGCCCAGATTGTTGAGCAGGTGAAGCAGCGCGCGAAAAAGAGCGGCGCGAAGACCGAGGCTGACTTGAAGCAGATTCTGGTTGATGTGATTGCCGAAGCGCTTGAACGCGAAGACAAGCAACTTAACCTTGCCGACGGAAAACTTCCTTACGTGATTCTGGTTGTCGGAGTGAACGGCGTTGGCAAGACCACCACAATCGGCAAGCTTGCAAACTGGCTCAACGAGGGCGACTGGCGAGTTGTTATCGGTGCGGCTGACACTTTTAGAGCGGCTGCTGTTGAACAAATTGCCACCTGGGCAGAACGCGCAAACGCACAACTCATTCGCCCAGACTCCGAAGGCCAAGACCCGGCGAGCGTGGCGTTCAAAACTGTCGAACTCGCTCTCAAGAATGATGCCGACGTTGCAATCATCGACACCGCCGGACGACTTCAGAACAAAAAAGATCTGATGGCTGAGCTCGACAAGATTCGCCGAGTGATTGATAAGCAGGCTCAGATCAGCGAGACCCTTCTGGTGCTCGATGCGACCACCGGTCAGAATGGACTGGTTCAGGCCAAGGCTTTTGCCGAGGTTGCCAATGTCACCGGAATCGTGCTGACCAAGCTAGATGGCACGGCAAAGGGCGGAATCGTCTATTCGATTCAGCGCGAACTGGGCATCCCGGTTAAATTAGTAGGTGTTGGCGAAGGCATCGCCGACTTCGCATTCTTCGATGCGCGTGAATTCGCGAAAGGATTGGTCGGCTAATGTTTGGCAATCTTTCAGAGCGCTTAGTCGAGACGTTCAAGAACCTTAGAACTAAGGGCAAGCTCAGTGCGGCCGACATCGACGCAACCCTTCGCGAGATTCGCCGTGCGCTGCTTGAGGCAGACGTCGCCCTAGAGGTTGTCAAAGCCTTCACCGGCTCTGTGCGCGAACGTGCCATGGGCGATGAGGTCTCTAAGGCGCTGAACCCCGCCCAGCAGGTGGTTCAAATTGTCAACGAAGAGCTGGTCAAGATTTTGGGTGGCGAGCAGCGCAAGCTCGAATTCTCAAAGAAACCGCCAACTGTCATCATGCTCGCGGGTCTTCAGGGTTCGGGAAAGACCACCCTCGCCGGCAAGTTGGCAAAGTGGCTCAAGGATCAGAACCAGACCCCGCTGTTGGTTGCTGCCGACTTGCAAAGACCGAACGCGGTCAATCAGTTGCAGGTTGTTGGTGAGCGCGCGGGAGTAGATGTCTTTGCGCCAGAGCCGGGCAACGGCAAGGGCGATCCGGTCAAGGTTTCCAAAGACGCCATCAAGCACGCCGAGAAGAAGCAATACAGCGTTGTGATTGTTGATACTGCCGGTCGCCTTGGAATCGACGAAGAGTTGATGAAGCAGGCTCGCGATATTCGCAAGGCCACCGACCCTGACGAAGTTCTTTTTGTCATCGACTCGATGATTGGTCAAGACGCCGTAAACGTTGCGAAAGCATTCGAGGATGGCGTTGGCATTACCGGTGTCGTTCTAACCAAGCTCGATGGCGATGCTCGCGGTGGTGCTGCGCTTTCGGTTGCTTCGGTCACTGGCAAACCAATCATGTTCTCGTCTACGGGCGAAGGTCTCGATGCGTTCGAACCGTTTTATCCCGACCGCATGGCAAGTCGAATTCTTGACATGGGTGACGTGCTCACTCTCATCGAACAGACCCAAAAGGCTTTCGACGAAGGTGAAGCGCAAAAGATGGCCGACAAGTTGGCCACCGAATCGTTCACGCTAGAAGACTTCTTAGAGCAAATGCAGCAGCTTCGCAAAATGGGTTCACTGAAGAGCATGTTGGCGATGATGCCAGGCGCGAATCAGATGAAGGCTCAACTCGATAACTTCGATGAAAAAGAGATCGATCGAACCGAGGCCATTATTCGTTCAATGACGCCGACCGAGCGTCGCCAGCCGAAGGTGCTCAACGGATCTCGGCGACTTCGAATCGCGAACGGTGCCGGCACAACCGTGACCGAGGTCAACTCGCTCGTGAACCGCTTCGAACAGGCCGCAAAGATGATGAAGACCGTGGCCAAGGGCGGCATGCCTCAGATGCCAGGTATGCCTGGCATGCCAGGGATGGGCGGCGGCTTCATCGGCAAGGCCAAGAAGAAAGACAAGGGCAAGGGTGGTTCGAAGTCGGGCAACCCGGCCAAGCGCGCGGCTGAAGAAGCTGCCAGACGTTCGGGCGAGAAGCCGAACCAGAGCGGGTCGGGCTCAGCCTTCGGCATCTAGCCCCATCCGCGGCAAATTGGTTGGCGCTATCGGCGTTTTTCTGGCAGAATAGAGCGGTTGTCTGCGCTTGACCCTCTAACCAAGCGACAAGGATGACCCCTAGAGCTTGAATACCGAGTGTGCCCCCACGCTCACGGTTGATTGTTCGCCCCAATACAAAAACAGGAGCATTGTGGCTGTAAAAATCCGCCTCGCGCGTCACGGAAAAAAGCGTGTACCGCACTATCGCATTGTCGTTGCCGACTCACGCACTCACCGCGACGGTCGAGTAATCGAAGAGATCGGCCGTTACGTGCCAACCGAGAACCCATCGGTCATTGAAGTTAACTCAGAGCGCGCACGCTACTGGCTTGGCGTTGGCGCACAGCCAACCGAGCAGGTAACCGCGCTTCTTAAGTTGACCGGTGACTACCAGGCTTCGAAGGGCGACAAGAACGCAAAGAACGTTGTTCAGACTAAAGAAGCTAAGGCAGCATTCGTTGTCGACGCAGCCAAGAAGCCAGTGCTTCAGGCTAAGGAAGCTCTTGACAACAAGAAGGCCAAGGCTGCTCTAGAGGCTGCCGAAGCTGAGAAGGCTGCGAACGCAGCAGCAGAAGCAGCAGAAGTTGCAGAGAACGCATCGGCTGAAGAAGCTCCTGCGGCAGAAGCAGCGGCAGAGGCGGCAGCTGAAGTTGCAGCCGAAGAAGCTGCAGACGTAGTTGTTGCGGCTGAAGAAGTTGTTGAAGCAGCAGAAGCAGTAGCCGAGGCAGAAGCCGACGCCGCTGAAGCAGAACAGGCTTAATTGTGCTTGCCGCTGCGCTCGAACACTTGGTTAAGGGAATCGTCGACAATCCTGACGACGCTACCGTAACCGCACGCTCAACCTCGCGAGGCGACTTGCTTGAGGTTCACGTGCACCCAGATGATCTGGGTCGAGTGATCGGGCGCAACGGACGCACCGCCAAGGCACTGCGCACCATCGTTAACGCGCTTGCCGATGGCAAGAAGATTCGCGTTGACGTGGTGGACACAGATTTCTAGTTCAACCACTCTTCGCGTCGGCCGTCTGGTCAAGGCCCACGGCCTAAAAGGCGCATTCAAACTCGAGCTTTATACAGACTCTCCGAAGCTTCGCTTTGTCGAGGGTGCCGTTCTAAAACTTCAGGTTCCTGAGTCTTCGCCATGGTTTGGCAAGACCGTTACCGTGTCTGAACTTCGCTGGTACAACACCATGCCGGTGCTCTTTCTCAAAGAGTGCGAAGACCGCACAATCGCCGACACCCTGGTCAAGGCAATCTTGCTGGTCGATGTTGCCAACGACGAAGTCACCAACGAAGAAGACGCCTGGTTTGACCATCAACTCGTGGGGCTCAAAGTCATCCGTGATGCAGTCGAAATCGGTGTGGTCACCCGAGTAGATCACTTGCCATCGCAAGACCTCCTCGCTGTAGAGACGACTGCCGGCGAAGTTCTGGTTCCGTTCGTGAAGGCAATCGTGCCGGTGGTCGACATGAAGAATCGCACTCTGACCGTCACACCTCCGCTTGGTTTGTTTGAAGAAGTCGAAGAACTACAAGAAGTTGAAGAAGCCTAGAAATGCGCATCGACGCCATCACGATCTTTCCTGACTTCTTTCAGGCGCTCGATCTTTCACTGCTCGGCAAGGCACGCGATAAGTCTCTGCTCGAGTTTCACGCTCACGACCTTCGCGATTTCACTCACGACAAGCACCGCACTGTAGACGACAGCCCATACGGTGGCGGCGCGGGCATGCTCATGAAGCCTGAACCCTGGGGAGACGCGCTCGACAGTCTGCTCGGAGCAGAGGGCTTTCACGACGACACCGTCGTGATATTCACGTCACCGGCTGGCGAAGTTTTTAAGCAGTCGATGGCGCACGAGCTCGCAGATGTGAAGCGAATCATTTTTGCCTGCGGTCGCTACGAGGGCATCGACCAGCGCGTAGTCGAGTATGCCCGAACCCGAGCCAACGTGCGCATGGTCTCGATTGGCGATTACGTGCTCAACGGGGGTGAGGTTGCAGCCATCGTGATGGTTGAGGCAATCGCCCGACTCATCCCTGGGGTGATTGGCAACGCTGAAAGCCTGATTGAAGAGAGCCACACGGATGGGCTGCTCGAATACCCGAGCTACACCAAGCCGGCCAGTTGGCGCGGGCTAGACGTGCCTGAGGTGCTCACCAGCGGCAACCATGCGGCCATTGCCAAGTGGCGCAAAGACCAGCAAATCGAGCGAACCAAGGCCGTTCGCCCAGATCTGCTTGGAGAATAGCCCAAACTGTGGCAAACTAGGCAGGTTGCCAACCGCAAGGTGCTCTGCCGCAGGGGAGCCTGGCAAAAACCGAAACATAAACTAACCCGTTGTTGACCTGCGCGCAGTGACAGAGATGGATTCAAAATGCACATTCTTGACTCAGTAGACGCAGCAAGCCTGAAGTCTGACATCCCAGCGTTTCGCGTTGGTGACAACGTCAAGGTTCACGTAAACATCATTGAAGGTAACCGCAGCCGTGTTCAGGTTTTCCAGGGCGTTGTTATTCGTCGTTCAGGCGAGAGCATTCGCGAGACCTTCACAGTTCGCAAGGTTAGCTTTCAGGTTGGCGTAGAGAGAACCTTCCCGGTTCACTCACCAGTAATCGACAAGATTGAACTTGTTAGCCGTGGCGATGTTCGCCGCGCGAAGCTTTACTACTTGCGCGACCTTCGCGGCAAGAAGGCAAAGATTCGCGAAAAGCGCGACAACGCATAGTTTTCGACTTAACCTTCTTCTATGGCTCATCTCGGGCAAAGCCCGCAAGACACTACTTCACCAACCACGCCTAAGCGCACTGCGCGTGAAAAGTGGCGTCGCCTAAAGAAGAATGTTTTCGTATCGTTCTTCATCGATCTGCTCGTCATCGTTGCAACCGCGCTAGTTCTTTCGCTGTTGGTCAAAACCTTCCTGATTCGCTCGTTCTTCATTCCGAGCGGATCGATGCTCGAGACGCTGCAGATTCAAGATCGAATCATTGTGAACGAACTGGTTCCCGAGGTTGTCTCGGTTGAGCGCGGTGACGTAATCGTGTTCAGAGACCCTGGCAATTGGCTTGGCACCGTTATCAAGCCCGAGCAGAACTTCTTCGAAGCAACAGGTGAGTGGTTTCTCTCGGCTTTCGGCTTCGTCGCTCCCGACTCGACCCAGCACCTGGTGAAGCGCGTTATCGGCGTGGGTGGCGACCGTGTGATTTGCTGCGACGCCGACAAGAAACTCACCATTAACGGTGTGCCTATTACCGAGCCGTATCTTCCTGAGGGCGTTGAGCCAAGCGTTCTCGACTTCGACGTTGTGGTGCCGAAAGACGCGTTCTGGGTTATGGGCGATAACCGCAGCGGCAGCGAAGACTCTCGCTATCACCAAGACCTGCCGAGCAAGGGCTTCGTCGAGAAGAAGCACGTGGTCGGTCGCGCCTTTGTGGTCTCGTGGCCTTTCGCCAACTGGCAGTGGCTAGATAACTATCCAAATGTCTTCAAAGACGTTCCCAAGCCTTAGCCTCGAGCAGACGCTCTTCGACTCGGGGGCTAAGTATGTTCTCGGGGTCGACGAGGTTGGCCGCGGAGCGGTAGCCGGGCCGGTGGCCGTCGGAGTAGTCGCAATCAACATCGAGAAACTCGCAGAGGCCTGGCCGGCCAAGCTGCGCGATAGCAAATTGCTCAGCGAGAAGGCTCGCGAAGAGATCTTCGAGCCGACAGCTATCTGGGCTTCGAACTGGGCGGTCGGCATGGCCAGTGCCCAAGAAATCGACGACTACGGAATTGTCTGGAGCCTCGAGGTTTCGGCCAAGCGAGCAGTAGACCAACTCAACCTCGACCTCAGCGGCGCCATCGCCATTCTCGATGGCACACACAACTGGCTGGCCCGCGCTCCGTTTGCCGTTCACGTTCAAGCCAAGGCCGATCGCGACTGCGCCAGCGTGGCCGCGGCTTCGGTGCTCGCGAAGGTTACCCGCGATCGGCTGATGATTGAGTTGGCCGAGTCTCTGCCCGCCTATGGCTTGCAGGGCCACAAGGGTTATGCCAGCGCCGGGCACATGGCGGCCATCCGTGAGTTCGGGCCGAGCGTCGAGCACCGTAAAACCTGGCTCACCCGCATTCTGGCAGGCGGGTCAGATGCTGTCGGCAAAGAGGCCTAATATTTGAGCATGGATGAGAACGAGATCGAAGACTACGACAGAGAGGCCGAGCTGGCCCTCTACCGTGAGTACCGCGATGTCGTGGGTACTTTCAAATTTGTAATTGAGACCGAGCGACGTTTTTACCTCGCCAATGAGGTTTCGCTAAACCGAGTCGACACCGCAACCGACTTCTACTTTGAGCTAAACATGCAAGACGTTTGGGTCTGGGACATCTACCGCACCGACCGCTTCGTGAAGACCGTTCGCGTGCTGACCTTCAAGGATGTCAACGTCGAAGAGCTAAGCGGCAAGGCCTACGAATTGCCAAAGGAATTCGCTGTAGGCGAGTAGTTCACAACTTCACTACCAAAAACTTCTCCACAGATTTGCAACGTGAGATTCACGCACCAGCTAAGTGCGCCACGATTTCTCTGTGAATCCAAATCAGAACATCGGTAAGTATGGCGAAGATCGAGCCGCGCAGTTTTTTGAGCGAATCGGCTATCAGATCATCGACCGAAACTGGCGAGGTGCTGCCGGTGAGATCGACATAATTGCGCAAGATCGCGAATGCCTAGTTTTTGCAGAGGTAAAGACCCGAACCAGGCGTGGCTACGGGCACCCGTTTGAGGCAATCACTACAAAAAAGGTGCAAACCATGCGCCGTCTCGTTGCCCAGTGGTGCCAGGGTCAACAACTCGCTCCAACAAAAGTTCGACTCGATGCCGTTAGCGTCTTAATTCTCGGCGGCAAAGTTCACATTGAACATCTCAAGCAGGTTTTTTGATGCCATTGGCAAAAAGCAATGCGATTAGTTTGGTGGGCCTAACCGGAACAGTGGTCGAAGTAGAGGCAGACATCTCGAGTAATCTGCCGGGATTTGTATTGGTTGGCCTGCCGGATGCCTCTCTTTCTGAGGCTTCTGCACGAGTGCGTGCAGCCATAACAAATTCGGGTCTCGCTCTTTCTCAACGAAAGATCACCGTGAACCTGTCTCCTGCTGCGGTGCCAAAGTTCGGTTCAAGCTTTGACTTGGCAATCGCGGTCGCCGTGCTTGCTGCAAACAAACCTTTCCCAAAATCCCATTTGAGCGAATGGGTTCACATTGGTGAACTTGCACTCGACGGGGCAGTGCGACCCGTAAACGGTGTGCTGCCCGCTGTGATTGCGGCTCGAGGCGCAGGCTTTAGGACAGTGGTTGTTCCGGCGGCAAATTACGCTGAGGCCAAAGTGGTTAACGCAATTGAAGTTCTGCCAGTAAACAACCTTCGTCAGGTGGTCAAACTGCACGGAGTGCCAATCGAAGAAGCTGATGCTCTGGTTGTCGAAAGCGCCGACGCCCATTTGCCTGAAACTGACCAACAAGACATTTCTGACATCATCGGCCAAGACTCTGCGGTTGAGAGTTTGGTGGTTGCTGCAGCGGGAGGGCACCACTTGCTGATGATTGGTTCGCCAGGTGTTGGTAAAACCATGATGGCTGAGCGCTTCGCCAACCTGTTGCCTGATCTGTCTCTCGAGCAATCTGTTGAGACCACTGCAGTGCACTCGATAGCCAAAAATCGCGGACTAATCGGCTCCAGCCTCATCAAGCGCCCTCCATTTGAAGCGCCGCACCACTCGGCGTCAGCGGTTTCGCTAATCGGTGGCGGTTCGTCGATTCCCACTCCGGGATTGGTTTCGCTGGCCCATAACGGCGTTTTGTTTCTCGACGAAGCTCCTGAATTTCAACAACCTGCGCTCGAGGTTTTGCGGCAAGCTCTCGAAACCGGTGAAGTCGTGATTAGTCGAGCCGCCGGAGTCGCCCGCTTTCCCGCCCGTTTTCAACTCCTTTTAGCTGCGAATCCTTGCCCCTGTGGCAACGCGCTGAACCCGAAGGTTGCATGTGTTTGCAGTGCAGCCACTCGGCAGCGTTACGTGAACAAACTCTCGGGTCCGCTGCTTGATCGAGTCGATGTGAGACTTCAGATTCAATCAATTAACGCAACGCAGGCCCTACTGGCCCGGCAGCAAAAAGATAGGCCGACCAGTAATCAGGCAAGGCAGCGAGTTGTTCGCGCCCGCGAGATTTCGGCTGATCGACTTGCGGGAACGGGATTTTCTCTGAATGCGCAAATTCCGGCAAGCCTCTTGCACAGTCGCTATGCAGTTGCTCCATCGGCGAGACGAACCCTAGACACCTCGCTCAAAC
>Ga0208463_1000025_pt1 | contig 41832 bp, 57 predicted proteins | sample LakMenEpi09Jul08_FD_150752 | JGI IMG/M metagenome (GOLD analysis project Ga0208463, IMG submission 150752) | Freshwater microbial communities from Lake Mendota, WI - 9JUL2008 deep hole epilimnion (SPAdes) | ecosystem: Environmental > Aquatic > Freshwater > Lake > Epilimnion/Euphotic zone ... | reverse complement strand
TGTTGAGTTGGGTAAGCCCATCGCTATGGATGAGGGTCTTCGTTTTGCTATCCGTGAGGGTGGCCGTACGGTTGGCGCTGGTCGCGTCACAAAGATCATCAAGTAACGGTTATTGAAATGGCAACTAACTCCATCCGTATCCGCCTCAAGGCATTTGATCACGACATCATCGACAAGTCGACACGCATGATTGTTGAAACAGTTCTTCGCACCAATGCAAAGATCCGTGGACCAATCCCATTGCCAACCGACAAGCACCGCTTCACGGTTATCCGTGGACCACACATTGACAAGGACTCACGCGAGCACTTCGAAATGCGTATCCACAAGCGTCTTATCGACATTGTCGAGCCCAACAACAAGACAATCGATTCGCTCCAGCGCATCGAGCTTCCTGCAGGCGTTGACATCGAGATCAAGATCCAGGGCTAAATCCCCTCACACGATTTATGAAAAGGGGCGGTCGCAAGACCGCCCCTTTTGTATTTCCCGGGAAAATAACTTCTTACGAGATTCTTTGATTTATGCGTCCTGTGAGCCACCGATGGGATAGATACTTAGTACATGAGCATCGATTCACAATGGGTCAACACACCTCCACAAATTCCAGCAAACCGCCCGAAGAAGCCGCGGCTGATTGCACTTGCTGTTGTACTGACAACAGCTTTTGCCGGGGGCGTTGTTGGTGGAATCGTCGGTTCGTCTGCAACGGAGAATTCGAGTAACAACACTCCATTGATTACTGCTGCTCCCTTGAAGGCAGGCCAGGTGGGCAACAGCAGTGTTGCTAAGGCTGCGAACATCATCGCGCCGAGTGTCGTCACGATCGACAGCCTGGGTGCAAACAGCGAGTCAGTGGGCACCGGCATCATCATTTCAAGTGATGGCGAAATTCTGACAAACAGTCATGTCATTGAGGGTGCAGAAGAAGTGCGCGTCAGGTTGAGTGGCGCAACAGATCCCATCATGGCTGACGTTCTTGCCACTGATCCGAGTAACGACATTGGTCTTATCAAGCTGCGCAACACAACGGGACTGACTGCAGCAACATTTGCAAACTCGGAATCAATCGCTGTTGGTGATCAAGTGGTGGCCGTCGGTTATGCACTCGCACTTGATGGTGGACCCAGCGTGACATCAGGAATTGTTTCTGCGCTCAACCGCACTCTGCAGATGGATGAAGAAACATTTCTCGACAGATTGATTCAAACAGACGCAGCAATTTCTTCAGGAAATTCTGGTGGACCACTCATCAACATGAACGGTGAAGTCATTGGTATTAACACCGCCGTCGCGAATGGTGGTGCAAGTAGTGCAGCAAACAACATTGGTTTTGCTATCTCAGTTGCAGAAGTGCAACGCGTGTCAAAGATTCTTCAGGCAAAATCAAATGGCGTTGCACGCGAACAAGGTTTCCTCGGAATCAGCCTTGGCAGTCGTAATGACGGTGGTTCTGGCGCAGTGATTGGAGAAGTCACTGCTGGATCTCCTGCAGAAAAAGCTGGTGTGAAAGTCAAAGACATTGTTCTCTTGGTAGATGGTCAGATGATCACAGGTGACACGTCACTCGTTGCAATCATTCGTGACTCTGCTCCCGGTGACAAGATCACCATCACTGTTCAACGCGATGGGAAGAAGTTGGATCTCGTTGCAACCTTGGTCGCACGACCAAAGGAATAACAAAAAGAATTAGTTCACCGATACGCGAGGGAATCGCGCATCATCCAAAACGTCGCCATCGTTCAGACCTTCGGGTTCGAATGGTGGCGACGTTTTCCATGGGCGTGTGATCCATCGTGCATCATCACCGACATATCGATAACTCACGATGCGACGACGCATCGGATGTGTTGCTGTACCTGGTGCAGAGTGCAATGTACGGAAATGAAATGCAACAACATCACCGGGTTGAACATCGCACACAATTGTTTCGCCGAGTGCTTCAAGTTCTTCTTCGCGGGGGAACAATTCAAAGCCTGCTGCTTGTGCAACGTACGGAGAGTCATCAACAAATCGATTCGGAATGAATCGACGCGCGAGGCGGTGGCTACCTGCGATACATCGCAGCGCGATGGTGGTAGGGATCGGGTCGAGGGGGACCCAGATGCTCACGTTGTCCATGCCTTCGACCCCGTAATACGGGTCGTCATGGTGCCACGGGGTCGGGGTACTCGTGCCGGGCTCTTTCACGAGCACGTGTTCGTGGAAAAAACGGGGCTGATTCGTGCCCATGAGCTGGCCGGCAATCTGGGGCAAGACCCCAGAAAGGGCAGTGTCGCCATATTCAGGGATCCGTTGCCAGTTCACGTAATCGTCAAAGAATCGGCCAGTTGAGCCCTCGGGGGTGTAGTCGTTCGACCAGGAACTGGGGGAATCCAGGTTTGTTGTGACAGCCTTTTCAATACTGGTAAGGGTTTGCGGGGAAACAAGGCCCCGGAGAATCACCACTCCATCGCGATGGTAGGTCTCAATCTGATCGGGGGTAAGCGTGACCACGCCTTTGATGGTAGGTCTCGAAGCTCCTCGCCCCACGCTTCACGATTTCACAATCACACAAGGAGTCGTGGATTCGGTGTCTGTGAGAGGGATGACGATCTTGGCAGACACGGAATTCCTTGGGTTATCCCCATTGTTGTCGGGGCATTCCGCCGATAGCGTTCCTACTCCGTGCGATTCGGACCTCGGTCCGGAAACCAAGAATTGTCGAAAACACAATCGACGTCTGTGAAGGCCGCGATGCAGAAATGCAACGTGGAACCACACAGCAAACCCAGACAGATGCTCCGTCAACAGAAATGTTGTCGGAGCATTTGCGTGAATAACCAACGAGAAAAAGGGTTGCCGCCATGGCACAAAAAGCGATCGTCGGCGAGAAAGTCGGCATGACACAGGTGTGGGGAGATGACCAACGCGTCATCCCTGTCACTGTTCTGCGCGTCGAGCCAGTGCGCGTCGTCCAGGTCAAAACAAATGACCGAGACGGCTACACAGCTCTGCAGGTCACATACGGCCACAAGAACGTCAACAAACTCACAAAGCCTGAACAAGGCCATTTCGCTGCAGCAAATGTTGAAGCAGGTCGTCGACTGGTTGAGCTGCGTCTCGACTCGGTAGACGGCTTCGAAGTCGGACAAGAAATTGGCGCAGATCTCCTCGCAGCAGGCGAGAAGGTCGACGTCACCGCGGTCAGCCGCGGTAAAGGTTTCGCAGGTGGAATGAAGCGTCACAACTTCAATGGCCAGGGCGCAAGCCACGGCAACCATAAGCACCACCGTGCACCAGGATCCATCGGATCATGCTCCTTCCCAGGTCGCGTGTTCAAGGGTCTTCGCATGGCTGGTCACATGGGTCACGAGCAGGTAACAACGCTCAACCTTGAAGTTGTCCAAGCAGATCTTGAGCGTGGTCTCATCCTCATCAAGGGTTCTGTTCCAGGTCCAAACGGTGGCGTAGTCATCGTGCGTAATGCAGTGCAGGGGAAGTGATTTAGATGGCATCTATCGCACTGAAGAAGTCAACTGGCGCGAGCGCAGGAAACATTGACGTAGCAGACGAGTTGTTCGCTGTTCAGCCAAACGTTCCTGTGATGCACCAAGTTGTCACCGCTCAACTCGCAGGCCGTCGTGCAGGTACATCAGCTACCAAGACACGCGCCGAAGTTGCGGGTACAGGTAAGAAGCCGTTCAACCAAAAGGGCACCGGTGGTGCTCGTCAAGGTTCAACGCGCGCACCTCATTACACCGGTGGTGGTATCGCACACGGTCCACAGCCACGTAAGTACACGCAGCGCACACCTCGCAAGATGGTGCGCCTTGCACTTGCTTCTGCACTCAGCGATCGCAACCTCGAAGGTCGCGTCATCGTTCTTGATTCTTGGGGCTTCGAAGCACCAAGCACCAAGGCAGCAATCAAGACACTCGCAGCCGTTGGCGCAAGTGGCAAGGTGCTCGTTGTTGTTACTCCTGCAGAAGAGAATGCAATCAAGAGCTTCCGCAACCTTCCTGAGGTGCAGATGATTCTTGTTGGCGAACTCAACGCATACGACATTCTCTGCAACGACTGGATTGTCTTTTCGAAAGACAGCCTTCCCGGAAACAAGGAAGCAAAGTAATGAAGGATCCACGCGACATCATCATCAAGCCAGTCGTCTCTGAAAAGAGCTACGCACTGATGGAAACAGACGTGTACACATTTCAAGTTCACGTTGATGCAAGCAAGCCCGAGATTCACGATGCAATCGAAGCAATCTGGGGCGTCAAGGTGCTGAAGGTCAACACCCTTAATCGCAAGGGCAAGTACCAGCGCACCCGTAATTCCAACCGAATCGGTCAGCGTCCGCACACCAAGCGGGCCATCGTCACCCTCGCAGCGGGAAGCAAAATCCCGTTGTTCGAAAGCTGAGTAAATCATGGCAATTCGTAAGCGCAAGCCAACTAGCCCCGGACGTCGTTTCCAGACTGTCTCTGACTTCTCAGAGATCACAAAGTCAACGCCAGAAAAGACACTTCTTGTTTCGAAGTCGAACACTGGTGGTCGCAACGTCTACGGTCGCAAGACTGCTCGCCACAAGGGTGGAGCACACAAGCGTCAGTACCGCATCATCGACTTCAAGCGCGTGAAGGACGGCGTTGTCGCCAAGGTCGCCGCAATTGAATACGATCCAAACCGCACATGCCGCATTGCACTTCTTCATTACGAAGATGGTGTGAAGGCATACATCCTCGCGCCGAAGGGTCTCGAAGTTGGAATGCGTGTTGAGTCCGGTCACGGTGCAGACATCAAGCCAGGCAACGCAATGCAATTGCGCTACATGCCTGTCGGTACTGTCGTGCACAACGTTGAACTTCGTCCTGGTCAGGGCGGAAAGATTGGTCGTTCCGCAGGAATGGCAGTGCAGCTCGTCGCAAAAGATGGCGACTTCGCCACATTGCGTTTGCCATCAACAGAAATGCGTCGCGTTCTTCTCGACTGCCGCGCAACTGTCGGTGAAGTCGGAAACTCCGAACATGAACTCGTGAAGATTGGTAAGGCCGGTCGTAACCGTTGGAAGGGCGTTCGTCCTCAAACTCGCGGTGTGGCTATGAACCCTGTCGACCACCCACTCGGTGGTGGTGAAGGTAAGACCTCCGGTGGACGTCCACCAGTGTCTCCTTGGGGCAAGCCAGAAGGTCGTACGCGCAACAAAAACAAGCCGTCGCAGCAACTCATTGTTCGCCGTCGTCGTGCAGGAAAGGGACGGAGGTAACACATGTCTCGCAGCCTCAAAAAGGGTCCATTCATCGATGAGCACCTGCTCAAGAAAGTGGATGCCGCAAACGCAGCCGGCGATCGCAAGGTCATCAAGACCTGGTCACGCCGTTCAACAATTGTTCCCGACATGGTCGGTCACACCATTGCAGTACACGACGGTCGCAAGCACGTGCCCGTTTATGTCACTGAATCAATGGTCGGCCATAAGCTCGGCGAGTTCTCACCTACCCGCACGTTCCGCTATCACGCCGGACAAGAGAAGAACGCGAAGAAGTAGTCATGACCGGTCCAAAGCTCAATGAAGCAAACCGCGTTGCCGGCTCGAAGAGTGGTAGTCGCGCAGTCGCGAAGTATCACCGTTCGTCCGCATCAAAAGTGCGCGTCGTTCTGAATCTCGTTCGCAACAAAGACGTTCGTAGTGCAGATGAAATTTTGCAGTTCACCGATCGTGAAGCAGCACGTGTTGTTCGCAAGGTTCTTGCATCAGCAGTTGCTAACGCAGTGAACAACGATGAACTCGATGCAGACGAATTGTTCGTGAAGGCATGTTTCGCAGACGAGGGTCCAACCTTGAAGCGTTTCCGTCCTCGTGCAAAAGGTCGTGCAGGCAAGATCAACAAGCGCACCTGCCACATCACTGTGATTGTCGACCGCATGGACGACTCACAGCTCGCAGTTCGCGAAGCAAAGACAATGGCGAAGGGTGCACCCACAAGTAACCGTCGTGCACGTGTTGCTGCAAGCCGCAAGACAGTGGAAGAACCAACTGTTGAAGCTCCTGCAGATGACGCAACCGACACCGCAACCGAAGAGGCAGGCAACTGATGGGCCAGAAGATCAATCCATACGGCTTCCGTCTCGGAGTCACCACTGATTGGAAGAGCCGTTGGTTCTCCGAGCGTGAGTACAAGAACTACCTCACAGAGGATTGGAAAATCCGTGAGTACCTCATGACCACTCTTGAAGACGCAGCTGTAAGCCGTGTTGAAGTAGAGCGCACACGTGACAAGCTCCGCATCGACGTGCACACCGCACGTCCCGGAATTGTTATCGGTCGTAAGGGCGCAAAAGCCGACGAGCTTCGCACTGGTCTTGCAAAGATCACCGGTAACAACCGACTTCAACTCAACATTGTTGAAATCAAGCAAGCAGAACTTGACGCTGCTCTCATCGCACAGGGCGTTGCCGACCAGTTGGTCAACCGCATCGCATTCCGTCGTGCAATGAAGCGCGCTGTGCAGAACGCACAGAAGTTCGGCGCACTTGGAATTCGTGTTCAGTGTTCCGGTCGTTTGGGTGGCGCAGAAATGAGCCGCACCGAGTGGTACCGCGAAGGTCGCGTGCCCTTGCACACACTTCGTGCCGACATCGATTACGGATTCCGTGAAGCACGCACCAGCTCTGGTCGCGTTGGCGTCAAGGTGTGGTTGTACAAGGGCGACATCGTTCCGTACAAGACCACAACACAAGACAAGATTTCTCGCGAAGCAGCAATGGCTGTTGGCGATACATCTGGTTCCGTTATTGCGGAGCTGCAGCAGTCACGCAAGGTTGTTTCTTCCGGTGGTCCTCGTGCCGCTGTTGATGCACCCGAAGCAGAGATTGCTCCACTCGTGAAGCCTGCAGATCCTGAGTTCGAGCGCTTGCTCGAAGAGGAAGAGGCAATCGAGGCCCGCATCCATGAGTCGCACGAGACTCCAAAGTTACGTGGAGAGGACTAACCCATGTTGATGCCCCGTAAGGTCAAGCACCGCAAGCAACAGCGCGGTCGTATGACCGGAGTTTCTAAGGGTGGAAACGCACTCGCATTTGGCGAGTACGGCATCCAGGCCCTTGAACCCGGTTGGATCAGCGCACGTCAGATTGAAGCTGCTCGTATCGCAATGACCCGTCACATTAAGCGTGGCGGCAAAGTGTGGATCAACATCTTCCCTGACAAGCCAGTGACAAAGAAGCCTGCAGAAACCCGCATGGGTTCCGGCAAGGGCAACCCTGAGTTCTGGGTTGCAGTTGTGAAGCCAGGTCGCATTCTTTTCGAACTTTCGTATCCATCACCGGAGATTGCAAAGGCCGCTCTTGAGCGCGCCGTGCAGAAGCTCCCAATCAAGGCTCGCGTCATTAGCCGCGACGAGCCGATCTGATTCGAGAGGACCTAAGTAATGGCACGTTCAATCTCTGACCTCCGCGACATGGATCTCGGCGCCCTCGTGGCCGAGCTCCGTGCATGCAAGCAGGAGGCCCTCAACCTGCGATTCCGCAACGCAACCGGCCAGCTCGACAAGCATGACGAGCTTCGCAAGGTGCGTCGCCAGATCGCCCGCATCAATACCCTCATCCGTCAGCGCGAAATCGTCGCCGCTGAGGCAGCCGGGAAGTGAGTAGTCACATGGCAGAAGAAATCACCAACGAGCGCAACGCACGCAAGATCCGCGAAGGATTGGTCGTCTCTAACAAGATGAACCAGACCGCAGTCATTGCAGTTGTCGAGCGCGTCCGTCACGCAAAGTACGACAAGTTCGTTCTTCGCACAAAGAAGCTCTATGCCCACGACGCAGCCAACGATGTAAACATCGGCGACCGTGTTCGTGTTATGGAAATCCGCCCGATGTCAAAGCTCAAGCGCTGGCGCATCGTTGAAATTCTGGAGCGTGCAAAGTGATCCAGCAAGAATCGCGTCTTCGCGTAGCCGACAACAGCGGCGCAAAAGAAGTACTCGTCATCAAGGTGCTCGGTGGTACACGCCGTCGTTACGCATCGATTGGTGACGTCTTCATCGCAACAGTCAAGGATGCAATTCCTGGTGCTGCTGTGAAGAAGGGTGAAGTCGTTCGTTGCGTCGTCGTTCGCGTCAAGAAGGAAAAGCGTCGTCCTGACGGCAGCTACATCCGCTTCGACGAGAACGCAGCAGTTCTTATCAAGGAAGACCTCACGCCTCGCGGCACCCGCATCTTCGGACCAGTGGGACGCGAATTGCGTGACAAGAAGTTCATGCGAATTGTTTCGCTTGCACCGGAGGTGCTCTAAACCATGAAGTTCAAGAAGGGCGACACCGTCCAGATCATCGCAGGTAAAGAAGCCGGTTCCCAGGGCGAAATCATTCGTGTGATGCCTAAGGAAAACAAGGTCGTGATTGAAGGTCGCAACATTGCGAAGCGTCACACCAAGGCAACTAGCCAAAACCAAAAGGCCGACATCATCGAGAAGCCAATGCCAATGGACGCATCCAACGTGATGCTCGTTGTCAAGGGCAAGCCAACTCGCGTCGGTTACAAAGTCAACGCCGACGGCACGAAGGTGCGCGTCGCGAAGAAGACAGGAGAGGAAGTCTGATGGCAACCACCACAGCTCCACGCCTCAAGGCTCGTTACGACGCCGAAGTGAAGCAGGCTCTGCTTGCCCAGCTTGGTCTCGAAAACGTGATGCAGGTTCCCAAGCTCGAGAAGATCGTGATCAACATGGGTGTTGGCCGCGCAACACAGCAGCCGTCGCTGCTCGATAGCGCAGTTGCTGACCTCACAGTGATCTCTGGTCAGAAGCCAATCGTGACGAAGTCTCGTGACTCCATCGCCGGCTTCAAGCTTCGCGAAAACCAAGCAATTGGTTGCAAGGTCACACTTCGTGGTGACCGCATGTGGGAATTCTTCGACCGCCTTTTGGCAATCGCAATCCCTCGTATCCGCGACTTCCGTGGTCTTCCCGCACATTCGTGGGACGGTCGCGGCAACTACACGTTTGGTCTCTCAGAGCAGACAGTGTTCCCAGAAATTGATTACGACAAGATCGACACCCCTCAGGGCATGGACATCACCATCGTGACAACAGCAAGCAGCGACGCAGAAGGCCGTGCCCTTCTCGATGCATTCGGTTTTCCCTTCAAGCGCGGCAACGAGGGTGGACCTCCTGCACGTAAGAAGCCAAAGTCACGTGGCCCAGTCCGCGGCGGCAAGAAGAAGAAGTAGGTAGAGGACAATGGCAAAGAAGTCTCTCATTATCAAGGCAAACGCAAAGCCGAAGTTCAAGGTGCGCGCGTACACACGCTGCACCAAGTGCGGTCGCGCTCGTTCGGTATACCGCAAGTTCGGTTTGTGCCGTGTCTGTTTCCGTGAAATGGCTCATGCAGGTGAAATTCCTGGCGTGACCAAGGCGAGTTGGTAGGTACAACAAATGATGACTGATCCCATCGCCGACATGCTCACACGCATCCGTAACGCGAACGTCGCGTTGAAGGAAAACGTTGTGATGCCATCGTCGAAGCAAAAAGTTGCTTTGGCTGAGATCCTGAAGAAGGAGGGCTACATCACTGATTTCTCAGTGGCGCCATCCGTCAAGGGTCCAGGCAACCAGCTCACCGTTCAAATGAAGTACTCGAACGATCGTCACCGCACCATCAGTGGTTTGACACGTATCTCGACACCAGGTCTTCGTGTGTATCGCAACTCAAAGGAAGTCCCACGCGTGTTGGGCGGCCTCGGTGTTGCAGTTCTGTCCACCAGCCAAGGTCTTATGACCGACCGTGAAGCGCGTAAGCGCAAGGTCGGCGGCGAAGTCCTGTGCTTCGTGTGGTGACCCCGGGACGAAAGTAGGAAACGAAATGTCACGTATCGGCAAAGCCCCCATCGCAATTCCATCAGGAGTTGACATCACCATCACCGGTCAGCACGTCACTGTGAAAGGTCCTAAGGGAACTCTTTCGCGCGTCATCCCTGGTGAGATCATTGTTCGTCAAGAAGACGCCACTCTTTTCGTAGAGCGTCCAAATGATGAGCGTCAGAATCGTTCATTGCATGGTCTGTGTCGCACACTTGTGAGCAACATGGTCATCGGTGTCACTGATGGTTTTTCTAAGGAACTTGAAATTGTTGGCGTTGGTTACCGCGCTGAAGCACAAGGTGCAAACCTTCGCCTCGCACTCGGTTTCTCACACCCAGTCAATGTTCCTGCACCAGACGGCATCACCTTCGAAATCCCAGTGCAGACTCGCATCATCATTAAGGGAATCGACAAGGAACTCGTCGGTCAAGTAGCAGCAAACATTCGCAGCATCCGCAAGCCAGAGCCATACAAGGGCAAGGGCGTGCGTTATGCAGGCGAGCGCATTCTTCGTAAGGCCGGCAAGACCGGCAAGAAGTGATTCGGTAGCAAAGGTTTCACCATGGCAAACATCGCAAGAATCCGTCGCGAATCGCGACTCCGCCGCCACCGTCGCGTGCGTAAGAAGATCCACGGCACAGCAGAACGTCCACGTCTTGCTGTTCACCGCACAAACAAGCATTTCAACATGCAGCTCATCGACGATGATCTCGGCCACACAATTGCCGCAGCATCATCAGTTGAAACCGACATGCGTAGCACCAGTGGTGCAACCGTTTCGGCAGCGACAAAAGTTGGTGCACTAATCGCACAGCGCGCCAAGGCAGCCGGCGTCTCCACGGTCGTGTTCGACCGCGGTGGCTTCGCCTACCACGGCCGCGTTGCCGCTGCGGCAGAAGCCGCCCGTGAAGCAGGACTGGAATTCTGATGAGCAATTTCAATAACTCGTTCGCAAACGCGACACCAACAGAGCCAGGCGCACTTCGTGAGTCGCGCGTCATTCACATCAACCGCGTTGCAAAGGTTGTGAAGGGTGGACGTCGTTTCTCCTTCACCGCACTTGTTGTTGTTGGTGATGGAAATGGTCGCGTTGGTCTTGGTTACGGAAAGGCAAAGGAAGTTCCTTTGGCAATCCAAAAGGGAACCGAAGAAGCAAAGCGCAACTTGTTTGACGTTGCTCTTGCAGGTTCCACCGTTACGCACCCAATCCTCGGAATCTCCGGCGCAGGTCGCGTGCTCTTGAAGCCCGCATCTCCTGGTACTGGCGTTATCGCCGGTGGTGCCGCTCGCATCATTCTTGAAGAAGCTGGCGTTCACGACGTGTTGGCAAAGTCACTTGGTTCAGCAAATGCAATCAACGTTGCACGCGCGACAATCGAAGGTCTTCGTCAATTGCAGCGTCCTGATGAAGTAGCAAAGCGTCGCGGCATTCCTGCCGAGTCATTTGTTCCTAAGGGAATGCTCAAGGCATACACCGATCGCAAGAATGCGATTGCTGCTGGAGAGGCTCACTAATCATGGCTGAGAAGACAATCACCGTCACCCTCAAGCGTTCAAAGATTGGCTCCAAGCCAAAGACACGCGGAACACTTCGCGCACTTGGCTTGAGCAAAATTGGCGATACCAACACCGTTCCCGACCGTCCGGAAATTCGCGGCATGATTGCCCGCGTTCCTCACTTGATTGAAGTTCAGGAGAACAACTGATCATGCGCGTAGATGAACTCGCACCAGCACCAGGAAGTGCCCACCGCGCCAAGCGCAAGGGTCGTGGTACAGGCGGTAAGGGCGGTAAGACCGCCGGCCGTGGTACCAAGGGTCAGCAGTCCCGCGGACGCGGCAAGGTTGCACGCGGCTTCGAAGGTGGACAGATGCCACTCAAGCAGCGCGTACCAAAGCTCAAGGGATTCAATAACCCCTTCCGTGTTGAGTACTACGCCGTCAACCTCGATTCTCTTCAAGAATTGGGAATGAGTGAAGTCACTCCAGAAATCCTCGTTGCAAAGGGTGTTGCTCACAAGGGAACACTCGTGAAGGTTCTTGGCCGCGGAGAAATTTCCGTTGCTGTCAAAGTCTCTGCCCACGGAGTATCAAAGAGTGCCGAGAAGGCAATCCTTGCTGCTGGTGGATCTGTGACCATCCTTCCGTTGCCACACAAGATTCGTCCTCCGGCGAACGGCAACCAGTTCACCAACCGATAACCCGCGTCGCGCTGTATTAGCTCGACTGGGACAAGGAGTCACACGTGTTCGCGAACTTGAAAAACATTTTCAAGGTAGAAGATCTGCGCAAGAAGGTGTTCTTCACTTTCTTGATGATCATGGTGTACCGCCTCGGTACTGCATTGCGCGTTCCCGGCGTTGACGCTGGTGCTGTTGCACAACTTCGTGAAGCATCAAAGTCCCAAGGTGCTCTTGGGTTCTTGAACTTGTTCTCAGGTGGAGCGTTCGGTTCGTTCTCGATTTTCGCTCTTGGCATCATGCCGTACATCACGGCCAGCATCATCATGCAAGTGCTCAATGTTGTTATTCCTAAATTGCAGGAATGGCAAGAGATGGGTGCTGTTGGTCAGCGCAAGATCACACAGTGGACTCGTTACGTAGCGATTGCAATTGCATTCTTGCAAGGCTCTGGTTTGACGTTCATCTTTGGTCAAGGCAATGGCAGTGCATTCTTGGGTGCAGCAGCTCAGGCTCCTGACGTCGTATTGCTTGATCCATTTATGCCGCGCGCATTGCTGGTGATTCCAACTCTCGTTGCAGGTACTGCATTCTTGATGTGGGTCGGTGAACTCATCAGCCAGCGCGGCATTTCAAACGGTATGTCCGTCTTGATTTTCGCCTCCATCGTTTCTGGTTTGCCCTACAGCTATTACTCAATCTTGCAAAGCAAGAAGTTCTTCGTCTTCGCACTGTTAGTAGCGGTTTCATTGGGCATTCTTGCTGCGGTTGTGCGAGTAGAACTCGGACAGCGGCGTATTCCGGTGCAGTTTGCGAAACGTGTGGTCGGTCGCCGTATGACGGGTGGTCAGAGCACGTACATTCCATTGAAGGTCAACCAGGCCGGCGTTGTGCCCATCATTTTCGCTTCGTCTGTTCTGTTGCTTCCTGTGTTGTTGTCCAACATGTTGGGAAGTGCAGTCGGTTGGCGCGGGTCCATTGCAAGTTTTGTGAATGACTACTTGGTGAACAGCCAGAACATCATCTACATCGCATCGTTCTTCTTGTTGATCATCGCATTTGCGTACTTCTACAACTCGATTGCTTTCGACCCAATTCGCCAAGCCGATCAGTTGCGCCAACAGGGTGGTTTCATTCCCGGAATTCGTCCCGGACCACAAACAGAGCGCTACTTGGCTCGTGCGGTCAACCGCATCACATTGCCTGGTGCTGTGTTCGTCGGAACGATTGCAATTCTTCCGTACATCATCTTGTGGGTGGGTGACGTTCAGTCATTCCCATTCGCAGGCACCACAGTTTTGATCGCTGTAGGCGTTGCACTTGAATTGATGCGTCAGATCGACAGTCAACTCATGTTGCGTAACTACGAGGGCTTCTTGAAGTGATCCGTCCTCTGGGAACGGATTACTAGGTCAGTACATGAACTCCGGTGCACGGTTAGTTCTGTTGGGGCGTCAAGGCGCAGGGAAGGGTACGCAGTGCGTTCGCTTGTCTCGCCACTTCGTTGTGCCCCACATCTCGACCGGCGACATGCTGCGTGCTGCCGTCCGTGAAGGAACCGAGCTGGGACTGATGGCCAAGGCTGTGATCGATGCCGGCAACCTCGTGGGCGACGACATCATGATCGGACTCGTGGCAGAACGGATCCAGGCCGATGATGCCCGCGACCGTGGCTACATCCTTGACGGCTTCCCCCGCACGGTGGCCCAGGCAGTGTCTTTGGATGAAATCACCGCTTCCCACCCTCTTGACGTCGTGGTCGACCTCGTTGTGCCCCGCGACCTCGTCCTTTCTCGTCTTTCTGCCCGCCGCGTCTGTCGCGACTGCGGCGCCAACTTCCAGGCCACTGGCACCGAGCCCAGCCCCTGGACCTGTGAAAACTGTGGGGGAGACGTCGTCCAGCGCGATGACGACACCCCCGACGCCATCAACAAGCGTCTTGATCTCTACGAGACCCAGACCCAGCCCCTCATTGATTTCTACGGGGAATCTGGCCGTCTCGCCCAAATCGACGGGGTGGGTAGCCCCGACGAAGTGTTCGCCCGACTGACCAAGGCGGTCGAACAAAGGCTCTAAGTACTACTTGGTGCTTAGGAAATGCGCCGATAGCATTGCCACTCGCCCCTATTGCAGGTCTGCTATTGGGGGCAACATGTCCCAACAATTTAAGGAGGCCATCCTGGCCAAGCCAAAGGAAGATGCGATCGTGCTGGAAGGCACGATTCTCGAATCCCTACCGAACGCAATGTTCCGTGTGGAATTAGAGAACGGACACAAAGTGTTGGCGCATATCTCCGGAAAAATGCGCATGCACTACATCCGCATTCTTCCTGGTGACAAGGTTCAGGTTGAGCTGACTCCATACGACCTCACCCGCGGTCGTATCACATACCGCTTCAAGTGAGAACGCAATGAAAGTACGCCCGAGCGTCAAAAAAATCTGTGAGAAGTGCAAGATCATCCGTCGTCACGGGCGTGTGATGGTGATCTGCGAAAACCCCCGGCACAAGCAGCGCCAGGGCTAAGAAAGTCAACGAAGGAAACGTAACAACATGGCACGTATTGCTGGAGTCGACATCCCACGCGAAAAGCGTTTGGTGATCTCGTTGACATACATATTTGGTATCGGAAGTTCAACAGCACAGAAGATCTGTGTTGCCGCTGGACTCAATGAGAGCACTCGCGTTCGCGACCTCACCGAGGATGAAATCAACCGCATCCGCGCGTGGGTAGACGCAAACATCACCGTTGAAGGTGACCTCCGCCGCGATGTCCAACAGGACATCAAGCGCAAGATCGAAATCGGATGCCTCCAAGGCGTTCGTCATCGCAAGGGTCTTCCCGTTCGTGGTCAGCGCACGCACACAAATGCGCGCACACGTAAGGGACCAAAGAAGACCGTTGCAAACAAGAAGAAGGCAGTGAGGTAGAACCATGGCCAAGGCACAAGCAGGCGGTCGTCGTCCACGCAAGCGCGAGCGCAAGAACGTCACCTCAGGTGTGGTTCACATCAAGAGCTCGTTCAACAACACAATCGTTTCCATCACCGATGCAGAAGGCAATGTCATTTCATGGGCATCTTCTGGCGGTGTCGGATTCAAGGGTTCACGCAAGTCAACTCCGTTCGCCGCACAGATGGCAGCAGAGAAGGCAGGCAAGGCAGCAATGGAGCACGGTCTTCGTCGCGCCGAAGTTCATGTGAAGGGACCAGGTTCTGGTCGCGACACCGCTCTTCGTTCAATTCAGAACTTGGGCATTGAAGTCTCAGGCATCAAGGACGTCACCCCCGTCCCACACAATGGTTGCCGTCAGCCAAAGCGTCGTAGGAGCTAATCATGGCCCGTTATACAGGACCAAAGGTGCGCATCTCGCGTCGCCTAAACACCAACATTTTCGAGAACGAAAAGGGCTCAAAGGCTCTTGATCGTCGTCCATTCCCACCAGGTGCACACGGCCGTACACGTCGTCGTAACGCTGGTTCGGAATACCTCGCTCAGTTGCAGGAAAAGCAGAAGGCTAAGTACATCTACGGTGTGCTCGAGCGTCAGTTCCGCAACACATACGAAGAGGCAAACCGTCTTGCAGGCCCAACCGGTGAAAACCTTTTGCGTCTTCTTGAACTTCGTCTCGACAACATTGTGTTCCGTGCAGGTTGGGGTTCAACACGCCCACAGGCACGTCAGTTCGTGAACCATGGCCTCATCCTTGTTGATGGCAAGCGCGTTGACATTGCGTCATTTCGCGTGAAGCGCGGTCATGTCATTTCTCTTTCGCCTAAGGCAAAAGAAATGATTCAGATTCAGCACAACATCGACACGCTTGATCGTGCACTTGTTGGTTGGCTCGAAGCTGGTGACAAGCAAGTCACCGTGCGCGACCTTCCACAGCGCGAGCACATCGACATCCCCGTCCGCGAGCAGCTCATCGTCGAGCTGTACTCGAAGTAATCGAAAGCCTTTCCAGAGGAGAGCATCATGCTTGTTATTCAGCGTCCTTCCGTCGAGGCAATCGGCGAAGATCATCCAACACGTCAGCGTTTTGCTGTCGGCCCACTCGAGCCAGGCTTCGGCCACACCATTGGTAACTCGTTGCGCCGCACATTGCTGTCGTCGATTCCCGGTGCAGCAATCACCACTGTCAAGTTTGACAATGTTGAGCACGAGTTCACCACCATCAAGGGAATGACAGAAGACGTCACCGAGTTCATCATGAACTTGAAGGACGTTGTTGTTGTGTCACAGAACGATGAGCCAGTGGTTCTTCGTGTTGACATCTCCGGTCCTGCAACATTCACCGCTGGTGACATTCAGACAACTGCAGATGTGCAAATCCTCAACCCATCGCTGCACCTTGCAACGTTGAACGCAGGTGCACAACTTGGTCTCGATATCACCATCGAGCGTGGCCGTGGTTACCTCTCAACAGAGCGTGACGCAGAGAGCCGCATCATTGGTGTTATCCCCATCGATGCAATCTTCTCGCCGGTGCGCCGTGTCAACTTCGACGTTGAGCCAACACGCGTTGCACAGAGCACCAACTACGACAAGCTCATTGTCGACATCGAAACCGATGGTTCCATCTCTCCACGTGAGTCGCTTGCATCAGCTGCAGCAACATTGCGTTCATTGGTTGACCTCATCGCAACATTGTCGGAAGAGCCACAAGCACTTGAGTTGTCCGAGCCAATCGGCGCAAACGTTGGTGTTCCTGACCTCGACCTTCCAATCGAAGACCTCGACCTCAGCGAGCGCCCACGCAACTGCCTCAAGCGCGGTCAGATCAACACCATCGGCGAGTTGCTTCTCAAGAGCACTGACGACCTTCTCAACATCACAAACTTCGGCCAGAAGAGCCTCGACGAGATCATTCAGAAGCTCGACGAGCGCGGTCTCTCACTGCGCGCGTAAGTCCGGAATCTAAGGAGCAACACAATGCCAACACCACGTCGCGCCCCCCGCTTTGGCGGAAGTGCAGCGCACCAGCGCCTGCTCATGGCAAACATGGCAGCTTCACTGTTCGCAGCTGAAGGCATCACCACCACAGAAGCAAAGGCAAAGGCACTTCGCCCTATCGCCGAGAAGCTGATCACGAAGGCCAAGAAGGCTCAAGAAGAAGGCCCATTGCGCGTTCACCGCATTCGTCAGATCCAGGGTTACCTCGGTGACAAGGAAATGACTGCAAAGTTGGTCAACGAAGTGGCACCGAAGTACGTCTCACGTAACGGTGGATACACCCGCATCTTGAAGCTCGGAACACGCCAGGGTGACGCTGCGCCAATGGCGCGCATCGAACTGGTCTGAGTTCAACCCGGTCATGGAACCGGTCATTAACGAAACGCACGAGCCCGCCATTAGGCGGGCTCGTTTGCGTGTGGCCTACCACGGCGCTTTCTTTCATGGCTTTGCGACGAATGGCGAATCAGAAGCAGTGGAAGATGTTCTCATTCACGCAATGAAAACAGTGCTGCGTGCACCAGTTGTTCTCAGTACTGCAGGTCGTACTGATGCAGGTGTTCATTCGCGCGGACAAGTTGTTTCTCTTGACTTGCCAGCAGACACTCACTTGCCTTCATTCATGCGAAGCATCAATTCGCTATGTAAACCGCACATATCTGTGAGTGATGTGGAATGGGCACAGGACGACTTTGATGCGCGCTACAGCGCAACATGGCGTCGATACAGGTACTTCGTGTACAACGCTGATGCACCTGATCCGTTGTTGCTCGATCGCGCATGGCACGTGTATCGACCTCTGTCTTTGCCGCTCATGAATCTGGCTGCTGATGCACTCATTGGGCATCTTGATTTCGGAGCCTTCTGTAAGCGAGCCCCCATCCCGGGCACCGATGAACCAAAGTCGATGATGCGATACGTGCTCGATGCCAAGTGGGTCGACGAAGGGGAGGGGCATCTGTATTTCGAGATCCGGGCCAATGCCTTCTGCCACCAGATGGTGCGGGGCATTGTGGGGTTTCTTGTCGATGTGGGGCTGGGCAAGCGGCCTGCGAGTGACACCCGAGCAGTCATGGTGGCGAGGGACCGTGCTCACGGCTCGGTCGTGGCTCCTCCTCACGGTCTAGTGCTGTGGGATGTGGGGTACGACGGCACCCGCCTGCACCCATAAATCGGGGGACCTTCGCGGTTGCCGTCGGGGCTGTACCGCCCCTATCCTTACCAAGCCCCCATTTCGGGGTTCCGGCGGCCCATGTGGGCCCCCACTAAGGAAGTCTCATGCGTACATATTCACCAAAAGCAAGCGAGATCCAGCGCGCCTGGCACATTGTCGACGCTGAAGGCCTCGTACTCGGTCGTCTCTGCACAGAAGTTGCACGTATCTTGCGCGGTAAGCACAAGCCAGTGTTCGCTCCTCACATGGACATGGGCGATCACGTCATCATCATCAATGCATCAAAGATCGTGATGACCTCTGGCAAGTCAGAAAAGAACATGGTGTACACCTACTCCGGTTACCCCGGTGGTCTCAAGAGCGAGACATACCAGAACCTTCTTGATCGCAAGCCAGCTGACGCAATCACTCGCTCCGTTGCAGGCATGTTGCCAAAGGGACCACTTGGTCGCCAGATGGTGAAGAAGCTCAAGGTGTACCCAGGTGCAGAGCATCCTCATGCTGCACAGTCCCCAGTCGTTCTCGATCTCAGCGCCGCCAAGGCTCGCTGATCTACTTAGGAGTCATCGTGGCTAACACACCTCTCACACAAACAACAGGTCGCCGTAAAGAAGCAGTCGCACGCGCCGTTGTTCGTCATGGCAGCGGCAAGATCGTTGTGAACGGAAAGCCCATCGAGGCGTACTTCACAACAGCAACGCAGCGCATGGTTGTCACCGAAGCCTTGCGCGTTGTTGAGCGCGAAGAATCTTTCGACGTCAACGCAAACATCTTTGGTGGCGGTGTCAACGGTCAAGCCGGCGCATTGCGCATGGCGATCGCACGCTCGCTCATTGAGATTGATCCAGAGACACGTCCTGCTTTGAAGAAGGCTGGCCTTCTTACTCGCGACTCACGTCGTAAGGAAAGCAAGAAGTACGGTCTCAAGAAGGCCCGTAAGGCTCCTCAGTTCACCAAGCGCTGATCATCTGGCGCGTCGTGCGTTGCACGGCTTTTTAGGGAACACACACAATGCTTCACTTCGGTACCGATGGTGTCCGTGGCGTCGCGATCGACGAGCTCACTCCTGCTCTTGCTCGTGACCTTGCACGCGCAGTCGCACGCGTTCTTCAACCCACTGCTGTTGTGGTGGGAAGAGACACGCGTGAGAGCGGACCTGCATTAGAGCAAGCAATCATTGACGGATGTGCTGCTGAAGGTGTCACGGTGCACCAGATGGGTGTAGCGCCGACACCCGCAATTGCATTCGCTGCAGAGCATCATCAGTGGGTCGCGATTGCAATCACTGCATCGCATAACCCATGGACCGATAACGGCATCAAAGTGTTTGCTGCCGGTGGGTCAAAACTTTCTGACAGCGAACAAATTGATATCGAACGACAGTGGCATGCGCTTGTTGCTGAACCAGCCCCTGTTGCGCTGGGCACTGTGCACGATGCTTCGCACATTGTTGATGAATACGTGCAGCACCGTTTGAACACAGTTGGCAGCGCATTTGCTGGCATGCGAATTGTTCTTGATTGTGCCAATGGTGCAATGAGTTCTGCAGCACCCGCGTTGTTTGCATCCACAGATGCCGACGTTGTGGTGATGAATGCAGAGCCGAATGGCCGCAACATCAACGACAAGTGCGGGGCAACATCGACCGCGGGCTTAGTTGCCCGTGTGATTGCTGAAGGTGCAGATATTGGAATAGCTTTTGATGGTGATGGCGATCGTTTGATGGCAGTCACAGGCAGCGGCGTTGTTGTCGATGGTGATTACATCATGGCGATTGCAGCAGCTGATCTTGCTCAGCGAGGTTTGTTGCGCAACAAAGGTGTTGCTGTCACAGTGATGACGAATCTTGGGTTCCATCGTGCGATGTCTCAGCTTGGTGTGGATGTTGTTGTGACACCAGTTGGTGACCGCAGCGTTCTTGCCGCTCTTGAGGAATACGACTTTGTTCTGGGCGGTGAACAGAGCGGTCACATCATTCATCGCGCTCTCGCCACAACGGGTGATGGGTTGCTTGCTGCACTCGTTCTCATTGAATCTCTCGCTCGCTCGCATGTTTCTCTTGATCAAGCAATCACGGTGATGCAGTCGTATCCACAAATGCTGATCAACGTGCGCACAACTGAGCGTGTCCTTGATCCTGTGAGTGACATCGCTGAAGCAATTCACGCTGTAGAAGAATCTTTAGGGTCTGATGGCCGAGTTCTCGTTCGTGCGTCCGGCACAGAGCCATTGGTGCGTGTGATGGTGGAAGCTCAAACTGAATCGCTGGCACTATCGAGTGCTTTGACCCTCGCAAATGCTGTAATTGCACAACATGGTGGCGCCGTGGAGGGCGCTCACTGAGCACCCCTTGGGTTCTCAGTAAACTGCTCTGATGTGCGGCATTATCGGAATCCTCCCCCGACCATGCACGCGAACTGCGCCTTCACCCTCTGAAGTCCTTGTTCTTCTTGATTCCGCTCTTGCGGCCGGGACCGACATGGCGGCTGTCGCTGATGCCTTGATGGCGGCGGATCAATTGCTGCGCGGTGATGCCGGAATGCAAACCCTCGCCGGCAACGTGACTCTGATTCGTGAGATTTTGTCTCGTCTCGATGTTCTCGATGCCATGGCCGACAACGAAGAAGCACGGATTGATGCGCTGCACGTCGATACGGTCACCTTGGATGCTGAAGCACTCCGCTTGTCTCGCGTTCGTGATGCCTCCTGGGCAATCCGTCGTGACCGCCTCCGCACAGCAGATGCAGTGCACGCACTTGCTGGAGAGGCAGCATCAGTTTCCTCGCTTGCCGGATACCTGAGCATCCAACAATCTCTGTCGGCAATTGACCGCATGGAAGTGCGTGGTCGAGATTCCGCTGGCATCAGTGTGATTGTGTCATCACCGGTCTTCAAGAATCTGCCTGCAGAGATGGCTGATGCACTTGCGCAACGAACAAGTGATCCGTTGTTTACGAACAAGAGCGTTCGTCATTCTGGAAGCACTCTTGTTTTTGTGTACAAAGCCGCTGCAGAAATTGGTGAACTGGGAGACAACACTCGCCACATGCGTGAGGCTCTTGCATCTGATGACCTCCTTCGTCGTGCACTTGCTGTGGAAGGGTCGCGGACATCGGTGTTGGGCCACACTCGCTGGGCAAGTGTGGGCATCATCTCGGAACCAAATGCTCACCCTGTCAATGGCGAAGAGATAACAGGAGACAACACAGCTGTATCTGTTGCTGTATTGAATGGCGACGTTGATAACCATGCTGAGTTAAAGACTCGCCACAACCTGCGCTTTGCAGATCCGATCACCACTGACGCAAAGGTCATTCCAGCCCTTGTTGATCGAGGCCGCGCCAATGGCATGTCAACGCTTGATGCGTTTCTCAATGCAGTCACTCAGTTCGAGGGTTCTGTTGCGATTGGGTATAGCAATGCAGATGAACCTGACGATTTTTACTTGGCATTGCACGGCAGTGGCCAGGGGCTCTATGTCGGTCTCGCAGAAGATCGATTCATTGTGGCCAGCGAGCCATACGGCACCGTTGAAGAAACATTGCAGTACGTGCGTCTCGACGGCGAAACACCCATTCATGCTGATCAGCCATCATCTCGCGGACAAGTCATGCGCCTGTCGGCATCGGGTGCAGGCAGCCTCGCCGGCGTTTCCATGTACGCCTATGACGGCACTGAAATTTCTTTGACGGACAAGAGTGTCCAGACTGCAGAAGTCACGACGCGCGACATCGACCGAGGAGACTCTCCGCATTTCCTTCTGAAGGAAATTGGAGAAGCACCGCGAAGCTTCCGAAAGACAATTCGTGGTCGGACGTCGTTGGTTGATGGGAAATTAGTTCCAGATCTTGACAACTTCACATTGCCTGCTTCCATCATTGAACGACTGTCGAATCGCAGCATCACGCGTATTCGAGTGATTGGTCAAGGTACTGCAGCAGTTGCCGGCACTTCTTTAGTGCCTGTTCTCAACTCGCTGCTTGATTCCTCAGTACATGTTGAAGCCTTAACTGCAACAGAACTTTCTGGCTTTGGTATGCATCAAGACATGTCCGACATGTTGGTTATTGCTGTGAGCCAAAGCGGTACCACCACCGATACAAATCGCACGGTTGATCTTGTTGCATCACGCGGCGCTGCGGTACTCGCGATTGTGAACCGTCGTGGCAGTGAACTTGCGAGCAAAGCGCACGGTGTGTACTACACCAGCGATGGCCGCGACGTTGAGATGAGTGTTGCGAGTACGAAGGCGTTCTATGCCCAGGTTGCGGCTGGTGCAGTTCTGTCGTGCGCCATTGCTCGTGCAACGGGACTTGCCGACAACGATCGCATGCACCGCATCCTTGACTCTCTGGTGCAGATGCCAGCATCCATGGAAGCCGTCATTGCAAAGCGTGCAGAGATTGGTGTTGTGGCACGCGCATTTGCTCCATCGCGTCGCTATTGGGCTGTTGTTGGCAGTGGACCGAACACCGTTGCTGCCCATGAAGTACGAATCAAGTTGTCAGAGCTGTGTTACAAGTCAATCTCGTGTGATGTCACCGAAGACAAAAAGCACATTGACCTTTCTTGTGAGCCAATGATTCTTGTGTGTGCTGCGGGTCTTTCAGAGGGAACTGCCACTGACGTTGCCAAAGAAGTTGCCATCTTTAAAGCGCACAAAGCAGAACCGATTGTGATTGCAACAGAGGGCGAGACTCGTTTTGATGCCGCTTCTGCAGTGATCACTGTTCCTGTCTCTGACCCAGCGATTGCCTTTGTTCTTTCCTCAATGGTGGGTCACCTATTCGGGTACGAAGCTGCATTGGCGATTGATGAATTGGCACGCCCATTACGTGCGCTTCGTGAAGTGATTGACCATGTTGTGGAACGTGGCGGCGATGGAGACGATGCGTTGCTGCGTGTCGAGCGTGAAATCGTTGAAACTGCACGTGGTTTCTTTGTAGCTCTTCAGACGGGTCAGTACAACGGAAATCTTGAGGCATCAACAGCTGTTGCAGTGGTGTCGTTACTGCGTGTCATCACGGGGCCACAGCCGTTGCAGGCATATCAACGTGAAACCGGGAAAGCAGCTTCTCCTGCAACATTGCTCGAAGATCTGATTAATGCCCTCACGCATGCAATTGATGAATTGACTCGGCCAATCGATGCAATCAAGCATCAAGCCAAGACTGTCACCGTTGGTATTTCGAGAAGTGAGGAAGGTCTTCTGGACCGCACACTTGTTCGCGCAGTTCTCGATGCAGGTTCTGCACGCGAGCATGTCCCATACGAAATTCTCAAAGTTCTTGCATCACTTGATGCCGCAGTGGAATCTGTCACCGGGTTTACTCGTTATGCAGTGATTGGTGATCCGCAATCATCAACATCCACTATCGAGATTCTTGATCGTGGTGGTCTTGCTCTCACGTTGTCATCTCGCGTGGAGACAAACCCAACATTGGTCGGAACAAAGCGTCGTGTTGCCGCTGAACAAGAACTTCTTGTTGCCCGCGGCCGCAAAGATTCTCGTACTGTCATTTTTGTCCCCGAGGTGCATGGCGCAGTCACAGTAGGTATCACTTTGTTGCACGTGCAGTTCCGTTCACAGATGTCACCGTCGGCAGTGCGCCAGGTGCTGCAGGGCTACGACCGCAGGTATGACCGTCTTGTTGACTGGGTCACTGAGACAGAGGGTTCCTTCCGAGAAGAACGCCTTGGAGAAGTCTCGATTGAAGACTTGTTGATTCTTCCTGTTTCTGAGAGCGCCAACCTGTGGCGCACCGAGGCGTAGACGCAATGCGTGGAATCGGAATCGATGCAGTCGATATTGCACGATTCCGTGATCTCTTGTCGCGTCGTCCCAACTTGCGCACTCGACTTTTTACTCCTGAAGAACTTGCCTCATTGGCAGAGCGTTCAGATGACGCACCATCTCTCGCTGCACGGTTTGCTGTGAGAGAAGCAACCATGAAGGCATTGGGCGTGGGTCTCGGAGCTTTTGACTTCCACGACGTATCAGTGGAGAAGCTTCCGTCAGGTGCACCGGGGCTACAAGTAACCGGCAGAGCCGAACAGTTGGCTATTTCTCAAGGTGTGGGCGGTTGGCACGTCTCCATCACCCATACCGACACAGTCGCGATGGCTGTCGTCGCCGCCCTCTAGGCCATTTCCCTCATACGCTGACAGGGTGATTCCTGTCCTCACCCCTGAGCAGATGCGTGCTGCTGACTCCGCTGCATTGGAGTCTGTGGGTGGCGGAGATGTTTTCATCAGACGTGCTGGTCATGCGGTTGCTCGTGTTGCTCGCACCATGTTGGGAGGCACCTACGGTCGTCGTGTACTTGTCATCGCAGGCAAGGGCCATAACGGGGACGATGGACGAGTCGCCGCAGAGTGGTTAACCGAATGGGGTGCCAGTGTGCAGATTCTTGACGCCTCCGAAGTTGCGGGCCACATCATTGATTCACTCGTCACAGACCTGGTGATTGATGCTGCATACGGGATTGGTTTTCGCGGCACGTGGTCGCCACCATATGTTCTTGATGTTCCCGTTCTCGCAGTCGACATCCCTAGTGGACTCAATGCACTCGATGGAACTGTCGAAGGCGGTGTTCTCGTTGCGGATCGCACTGTAACTTTTGCCGCGGTAAAGACCGGGATGTTGTTTGGAGACGGACCATCGTTGTGCGGCGAGATTGATGTTGTTGATGTTGGCATTGACCCCATTGATGATGTGAGCACGTTTCTAGTTGAGTCTTCTGATGTTGCAACCTGGTTGCCTCCGCGAGACCGTCGTGCGCACAAGTGGGACCACGCTGTTCGAGTCATTGCAGGAAGCGCCGGCATGGCTGGCGCTGCATCATTAGTGAGTGCAGCGGCAATGCGAGCTGGTGCCGGAATGGTGCACTTGTCATGGCGCGGCGATATGAATGCTGTGACACCGCCGACAGAAGTGGTGGGACGTGCGCTGCCTGTTCAGAACTGGGCAGTTGATATAGCAGCAGATATCAATCGTTTTGCAGCTTTGGTGATTGGTCCCGGATTAGGTCGCGGCGATGACATCGGAACTGAAGTACGCGCTGTGTTGTCGTCATGCGATGTACCTGTCGTGGTTGATGGCGATGGCATTGGCGCATCCGTTGATCCCGGCGCCGGTCATTCGGTGTTACTTGCTCGTACGTCAGCAACGATTCTGACGCCACACGATGGAGAGTTCGCTGCACTAGGTGGTGATGTTGCCAATACCGATCGCATTGCTGCAACTCAAGAACTTGCCGCACGGACGAATTGCACCATTCTTCGTAAGGGACCCACCACAGTTGTCGCTGATCCAGATGGCGCTGTGTACTTGGTTGCTACAGGCGATGAGCGCTTAGCGACGGCTGGAAGCGGGGATGTGTTGTCAGGCATTATCGGTGCATTCCTTGCGCGAGGGCTGTCCGCACATGAAGCAGCAGCTGCGGCCTCATTTGTTCATGGCATGGCAGGATCATCGTGCTCTCTTGAAGGTGCCATTGCTCGTGATGTTGTTGCACTAATTTCGGAAGTTCTCACCGAGGTGGCTCATCATGTCAATTGATTTTTCTGGTCGCTGGGCGTGGGCCGAGGTACACACGGGGCTCATCCAGCACAATGTTGCAATCGTTGCTCAACGCGTGGCTCCCGCTCAGGTATGGGCGGTCGTCAAAGCAAATGCCTACGGACACGGTGCTATCCCCGTCGCACAGGCAGCACTCGCTGCGGGAGCAACAGGTTTATGTGTCGCAATCACTGATGAAGGTGTTGCACTTCGTCGTGGAGGAATCACCGCACCCATTCTCGTGTTGAGTGAACAGCCTGCCGAGATGACAGAGTTTCTGGTGGGCTACGGACTCACGCCGACAATTGCATCAACACGCGGTGCGGCTGTCGTTGCACGTGCAGCAGAAGCTGCAGATCGCAAAGTTCCTGTTCACATCAAAATCGACACCGGCATGCATCGCGTGGGTGTGGCGCCCGCGGAAGCTTTGAATCTTGCGCGATACATCCAGTCGTTTGAGTCGCTGGCAATTGAAGGCATCTACACGCACTTTGCAGTTGCAGATGAACCGAGTCATCCCGCCAATGAGAAACAACTCTCTTTGTTCAATGATGTGCTGGCGCAATGTGCAGCGGCCGGTATCGAACCACCGATGGTGCATGCTGCGAACAGTGCGGCTGCGTTAGTCAACCCAGATGCGCGTTTCTCGATGGTGCGACTGGGCATCGCAATGTATGGATTACTCCCAGGGCCAGCTGTCGCGGAACAATGCCAAGGTCTCATCCCCGCTCTGTCATTAAAGGGCAGAGTGTCTGCTGTGCGCTTAGTAGAGAAGGGCGAAGCAGTTTCCTACGGTCTTCGCCGCCCACTAGCTGCAACGTCTTTGATTGCGACAGTTCCCATTGGTTATGCCGATGGTGTACCGCGTTCGTTGATCGATTCAGATATTCAGGTTCTCGTCAATGGCGTTCCTCGTTCGCTCGCAGGCACCATCACGATGGATCAATTGATGCTGGATTGCGGAAATGACTTTGATGTCACCGTGGGTGATGAAGTCGTGTTGATTGGTCGTCAAGGCGAGCATGTAGTGACAGCCGACAACTGGGCTGATGCGCTCGGAACAATCGGATACGAAATTGTCTGCGGAATCGGAGAGCGTGTTTTTCGGAGATATCAATGATTGATCTCCGTTCCGATTCTGTTGCGACAACTCATGCGATCGCAGGAGTGATTGCTGGCCTCGTGCGACCTCGAGACATCATTGTTCTCGCAGGGGACATGGGTGCAGGAAAGACTGCATTTACGGTTGGTTTCACTCGTGCACTTGGCGTGAGTGAAGAGGATCAGGTGTCCTCGCCCACATTCACACTGGTGCATTCGTATAACAGTGGTCGCATTCCAGTTCTACATGCCGACCTGTATCGCCTGAACAGTATGGGCGAAGTTGCTGACCTCGGATTGCGCGAACAAGTCGATCTCGGTGCAGTTGCTCTTGTGGAGTGGGGAGACGTCGCCGCAGATGTCATCGGAGATTCGTTAACCATCGAATTGTCCCATGACGAAGACGATGATGATGCGCGTGACATTGTCATTTCCGTCGAAGGTCATGGGTGGGACACTCGTTGGGACAAATTGCGAGAATCATTACGTCAATGGAGTGTCCACTGATGATTCTCGGAATTGAAACTGCCGTCGAGCATGTCGGAGTCGCTCTCGGAGACCATCGTGGTATTCGTGCTCACGCAATGGTGGCAAGTGATCGTCGACACGCTGAGTCACTCACACCGATGATTCGATTTGCAATGCAACAAGCCGGCATTGAGATGACCGACTTGTCAGCAATTGCAGTCGATGTTGGTCCTGGACTCTTCACGGGAATGCGTGTTGGGATGGCAACGGCACAATCAATGGCATGGGCATTAGAAATTCCTTTGGTGCCGGTGTGCAGTCTTGACGCCTTGGCAATGAATGCCGAGATGAGCGAACTCACCGTTGCAGCAGCTCTTGATGCACGACGTGGAGAGGTGTACTGGTCCTTGTACCGCATGCGTGGTGTTGGCATGGAGCCACAGCGATTGACGGAGCCAGTCGTTTCTTCTCCTGAGGATTTGGCAGTGCATCTTGCGGATCGCGCTGAAGACACCATTTGTGTTGGTTCCGGATTCGATCGACACGCAGAACTATTCGAGGCGTCGCCATGGACGCAACTAGTGGGTCATGATGCCTTGTTCCCATCTGCGGCTTCTGTCGTCACTTTGGGCGGCCATCGGGTGGTGGCTGATGACACGGTGACTGCAATGCAATTGCAACCGATGTACTTACGCGCACCTGATGCGGAAATCAATTGGAAGACTCGTGAGGGATCACGATGAGTTTCATGCGCGAGCGTTCCATTGACGCATTGACAACAGAGACATTGCGTCGTCGGCATCTCCGTCGGGTGATGGATATTGAAGAGCAGATTTATCCTCGACCATGGACTCATCGGACATTCGTGAGTGAACTACAGCAAATGCGTGCCGGGTCTCGTTATTACCTTGTGGCATACGTGGGCGACACCATGGTGGGTTATGGCGGCTTGATGTTTGCCGGAGACGATGCGCACGTCACGAACGTCGCCGTGGACCCTGAGTGGCAGGGTCGAGGTGTTGCAACAGAGATGATGTTGGACCTTGCAATCCTGGCTCATGATCGTGGATGTACCGCGATGACACTTGAAGTTCGCCACACCAACACTGCTGCACAAAACCTGTATCGCCGTTTTGGTTTTGTTCCTGCGGGAATTCGCAAGAAGTACTACGAGAACACTGATGATGCGATCATCATGTGGGCGCATGGTGTTGATACGCCAGAGTTCATGGAACGAATTGCATTGATTGAATCGAGGCGTTCATGAGTTTCGAAGTCACTGAGTCAACGGTTGTACTTGCCATTGAAACAAGTTGTGATGAAACAGCTGCATCAATTGTGATGGGTGGCAACGATGTGTTGTCGTCAATTGTCTCCAGCCAAATCGACATTCATGCACGTTTTGGTGGTGTTGTGCCAGAGGTTGCGAGCCGCGCACACTTGGAATCAATCGTTCCAGTGATTGATGCGGCGATTGCAGAAGCAGGCATTTTGCCTTCCCGCATCGATGCTGTTGCTGCTACAGCGGGGCCTGGTTTGATTGGTGCACTTCTTGTTGGGGTCTCGGCTGCAAAGTCACTGGCTTTGGTGTGGGACAAACCATTTATTGGTGTGAACCACTTGGAAGCCCATTTGTATGCCGGGCTTCTTGATGATCCGAGCCTGGAATTTCCTCTGGTTGTTCTTCTTGTCTCGGGTGGTCACACGATGATCATTCACATGAAGGGACACGGCGACTACACAGTGCTTGGCCGCACCATTGATGATGCAGCTGGAGAGGCATACGACAAGGTCGCGCGCTATCTCAACCTTGGATACCCCGGTGGCCCAGTGATTGATCGCATTGCATCAGAAGGCAATCCGCATGCCGTGGAATTCCCACGAGCGATGATGCACGATGGCCTCGACGTTTCTTTCTCTGGACTAAAGACATCAGTGATTAATCACGTTCGTAAAAATCCTGAGATGTCTAATGTTGATATTGCTGCATCATTTCAAGCGGCAGTGGTCGATGTGCTGTGCGCAAAAACAATTAAGGCTGCGCAGCAAGTGGGTGCGCAGGGGATCGTGCTCGGTGGAGGGGTATCCGCCAACTCTTTCTTGCGTTCTGAGATGAGTCGTCGTGGGGGAGAAGCCGGATTCAAGGTGGCGCTGCCCAGCCGTGCCATGTGTACAGACAACGCTGCAATGATCGCAGCTGCTGCATGGCATCGCCTGAAGTCGGATGGGCCTCGTGAATTGGATTGCGGCGCATATCCGAACTTGAAGTTGGCAGAGGTACCGCGATGACACGCATGCCTCTTGTCCTTCGTGGTCGCGAGTTCCCGATTCCTGTTGTCTTGGCACCCATGGCCGGAGTCACCAACATTCCGTTCCGTGCACAATGTCGTGCGTTTGGGCCTGGTCTTGTGTATGTCAGCGAAATGGTGATGGCTGCGGCTTTAGTGCACGGCAACGAAAAGACCAAGAAAATGGTGGCATTCGGCCCCGATGAAGACTTCCGTAGTTTGCAGATTTACGGAAGTGATCCTGACTTTGTAGGTCGTGCAGTGCGTGCGTTGTGCGAACAAGACATTGCTGATCACATCGACATGAACTTTGGTTGTCCTGCGAACAAGGTCACTCGGAAAGGTGGCGGTGCTGCTGTTCCTGTGAAGCGCAATTTGACTCGCGCCATCATGCGAGCAGCAGTCGATGCTGCAAAGCCATTTGGTGTTCCCATCACTTGCAAGTTCCGCATTGGCATCAATGACGACATCACAACGTTTCTCGATACGGGCAAGGCGGCAGAAGACGAAGGCATCGCAATGATTGCTCTTCACGCGCGCACAGCAGAGCAGCACTATGGCGGCAATGCGCATTGGGAGTACATCGCAGAACTCAAGCAAGCAGTCACCAGTATTCCTGTTCTTGGTAACGGAGATATTTGGGAAGCAACCGATGCATTGCGCATGATGGATGAAACCGGGTGCGATGGAGTTGTCGTCGGACGTGGCTGCTTAGGCAAGCCATGGTTGTTCCGTGATCTTGTTGATGCATTTTCTGGAAACGAAATTCAACAGTCACCCGACTTGGGTTTTGTTCTCGATGTGATGGTGGAACATGCTCAAGGTCTGATGGCAATCATGGGGCCAGAGTTCGGTATCCGCAATTTCCGCAAGCATTGCGGTTGGTATCTGACCGGTTTCCCTGTGGGGTCTGAAGTGCGTCGTTCATTCGCAACAGTTGCGTCACTTGCAGAACTGCAAGCAATCGGCGCACGACTTGATCGCACAATGAGACTCGTGCCTGGTGGCGAACGTCTTGCACGCGGACACACTAATGGTCCCATCAAGGTCGTTCTTCCCGAGGGCTACTTAGAAAATCGTGATGACATGACATTGCCTGACGATGCACACGAGACTGCCGTCAGCGGTGGCTGAACAACACGATCTCCATGTGGTGTTGGCATCACGCTCACCGCGTCGTATTGAACTCATTGCACAATTAGGAATAACTGCCGATGTTGTTCCTGCTGACATTGACGAAACACCACTCGCGGGCGAAGAACCTGCGCAGTATGTGAAACGTCTTGCTTCGTCGAAAGCCCGAGCAGTGCAAGAGCGATTAGCAACTGATGCACTCGTGTTGGGTGCAGACACCACGGTGGATCTCGACGGCGTCATCTTTGGTCAGCCCGTTGATGAAACGGAAGCACGTCGGATGTTGAAAGCTCTCAGTGCCCGAACCCATCGGGTGCATACGGGGGTGGCGGTCATCGGACCCGAAAGGTCCGAGTCCCTCGTCGTGACTTCAATGGTCACCTTTGAGCCGGTCACGGATGCCCTCCTGGACTGGTACATCGGCACTGGGGAGTGGCAGGGCAAGGCCGGTTCCTACGCCATTCAGGGTCTCGGGGGCACTTTGGTGGCCTCGACGAGGGGGTCGATGAGCAACATCATCGGGCTGCCCCTCCAAGAAACTGCCCGTCTTCTCGGTCTCGGTTGCTAGGCGCCTGCCCCGTCCGTATCATTAGCAGTCGCACTCCTCGAGTGCTAACGCCGGACTGGCTCGCCAGGACGGAGTCCATTTTCGAAATGCCGATTCATCGGAGGAAACCATGAACCTGAAGCCACTCGACGACCGCATTGTCGTTCAGCCCAGCGAAGCCGAGCAGACCACTGCATCGGGTCTCGTCATCCCCGACACCGCAAAGGAAAAGCCACAGCAGGGCACCGTTCTTGCAGTCGGCCCCGGACGCTGGAGCGATGACGAAGGTCAGCACTTCGCACTTGACATCAAAGTCGGCGACGTCGTTTTGTACAGCAAGTACGGCGGCACCGAAATCTCGCATGGCGGACAGGATCTTTTGATCCTCACCAGCCGTGACGTTCTCGCAGTTGTTACCAAGTAGGTCAACACATGGCAAAGCAATTGAAATTCAATGACGAGGCGCGTCGCGCTCTCGAGGCTGGCGTGAACAAGTTGGCCGATGCAGTGAAGGTCACGCTCGGACCTAAGGGACGCAACGTCGTTCTCGATAAGAAGTTCGGCGCACCAACCATCACTAACGACGGTGTTTCCATCGCGAAGGAAGTCGAACTCGACGATCCATTCGAGAACATGGGCGCACAGCTCGTGAAGGAAGTCGCTACCAAGACAAATGATGTCGCCGGTGACGGAACCACAACAGCAACTGTGCTCGCACAGGCAATCGTTCACCAGGGCATGCGCAACGTCGCAGCCGGTGCAAACCCAATGGGTTTGAAGCGCGGTATCGAGAAGGCTGTTGCAGCTGCTGTTGAGTCCATCAAGGGCCAGGCAAAAGATGTTGACGACAAGAGCGATATCGCAAGCGTTGCAACAATCTCTGCTGCAGATGCCAGCATCGGCAAGGTCATTGCAGACGCAATTGACAAGGTCGGTAAAGACGGCGTTGTAACAGTTGAAGAAAGCAATACTTTTGGAATCGAGCTTGATTTCACTGAAGGAATGCAGTTCGACAAGGGTTACTTGTCTCCATACTTCGTGACAGACCAAGAGCGTCAAGAGGCAATCATCGATGAGCCATACATCTTGTTCTACTCATCGAAGATTTCTTCGGTGCAGTCACTTCTTCCATCACTCGAGTCCGTCATGAAGACAGGCCGCCCGCTTCTCATCATCGCTGAAGATGTTGAAGGCGAAGCGCTTGCAACTCTCGTGGTGAACAAGATTCGTGGCACCTTCAACTCAACAGCAGTGAAGGCTCCAGGTTTCGGCGATCGTCGTAAGGCAATGTTGCAAGACATGGCAGTTCTTACTGGTGGCCAGGTCATCAGCGAAGAAGTTGGTCTCAAGCTTGAGAACGTCACGCTCGACCTCTTGGGTCGTGCAAAGCGCGTCATCATCACCAAGGACGAAACAACAATCGTTGACGGTGCTGGCGACAAGGACGAAGTCAATGGCCGTATCAGCCAAATCAAGACTGAAATCGACAACACCGATTCCGACTGGGACCGCGAGAAGCTCCAAGAGCGTCTTGCAAAGCTCGCCGGTGGCGTTGCACTCATCAAGGTGGGCGCAGCGACCGAAGTTGAACTGAAGGAAAAGAAGCACCGCATTGAGGACGCCATTTCGGCAACTCGCGCGGCAATCGAAGAAGGTGTTGTCGCCGGTGGCGGTACCGCTCTCTTGCGTAGCCGTCCAGCAGTTCTCAAGGTTGTTGAGTCACTCACCGGTGACGAAGCAACGGGCGCACGCACTGTGTATGACGCACTGATCGCTCCGGCGAAGCACATCGCAGACAACGCTGGCCTTGAGGGCTCCGTTGTTGTGCAGCGTGTTGAGTCCGAGAAGGGCGGCATTGGTCTCAATGCAGCCACGGGCGAGTATGTCGACCTCCTCGCTGCGGGCATTATTGACCCAGCAAAGGTCACACGTGCAGCACTCCAGAACGCAGCATCTATTGCAGCTTTGGTTCTCACCACCGAGTGCCTTGTTGCCGACAAGCCAGGAGCCGGCGGCGCCGGTGGTGGCATGGGCGGCGGCATGCCTGGTGGCATGGGGATGATGTAAATCAACCCCTGGGAATAACAGCCGATTTCGGTCGGTTGTACATAGAGCCTCCCGTTAATGGCCCGGACCGTATGGTCCGGGCCATTAATCATTTCCGCCTACGGTTGACTCCATGAATTCACCGGAGAAGGCACCAAAGGCTCGTCATCTGTGGATCAGCCAGACGCTTGAATACATCATCGGTTTTGCACTGGCGAGCGCAGCTGCGCAGTCCGGCACACCGATGGTCCCCGCTGTATTCGCCGGCCTTGTCATCCTGAATGCAGCATCGGTCAAGGCACCGTTATCGGCATTTCGTTTAACAAACGGACGTGTTCATCAAATTCTTGGCATTGGTCTGGCGCTGGTAGCGATGGTTGCTGCCGTTGTGATTGATGTCGATGTTGCGACTCGTGCAATGTTGATTGGTCTTGCGGGTACTCAGGGCTTCGTCTCGGTACGCTTCGGGCATGGCATTTGAGCGACCAGCACCTGATCTCAACAAACTGATTACCGCATGGGAAGCATGGGAAAAGGGCGAAGAAATGCCCGGCCGTGTTCTTGCCAACCTGAAGACCGCTGGTCTTGCAGAGATTCTTGCTGAGTTGAAGGCATCGGGCTGGACACCCACAGCACAGTGATTCGTCGACGCGGTGGCAATCAAGTCATTCCGCGTCCTACACAATGGCGTGAAGGCGAGAGTCCTTCGTGGCTAGCCAAGAGCAACCCAGGATTACGTGATCACGCTCATGTGGTGAAGGCATTGTCCTCTCGCATTGTTGAACGCAATGAAGACAGCGCCGAAATGTCACAAGAGTGGGTCATCACCGCGCGCGTGTCTGCAGTCTTGGTCGCAATCGTGGATACTCCCGACGGCCCCAGCGTGATTCTGACTCGTCGCACAGATCACCTTCGCAATCATCCTGGCCAAATCTCGTTTCCTGGTGGACGCGTTGAAGAATCTGAATCAGTTCATGAAGCTGCTGTTCGTGAAGCACACGAAGAGATTGGGCTGCAGCCTGAACATGTGCACATCATCGGAGAGCTAGATCCGCTGACAACTTTTGTCAGCAACAGCCTGATTATTCCTGTTGTTGCTCGCGTCGACGGCGTTCCAGATTTCGTTCTTGAAGAAGCTGAAGTTGCGCGGGTATTCATGACCCCATTGCATGATCTTGCCCGAGAAGACACGTACAGAAATGAGTGGTGGGCACGCCCACAAGGTGACATCAACATTCATTTTTTTGAATTGGATGATGAAACCGTGTGGGGTGCAACTGGACGAATTCTTCGTCAACTCATTGATGTTGTCACGGCCTAGTCGCGGGCTTTCACAACATCTCTCTGTGTGGCTATTTGCCGGAATAGGCGCGAACCGTTTCGTAAAAGATTCTGACCCAGGCCATACATGATCTTTTGTCAATTGCAGTTCGCTTCACGCAATCGGACGTCATATCTCTTTTGAAGACTGCATCAACGCGGGCTCGAAATGATTCATTCCACCACTTGCCATTGTCGAGTCGTTGAAAATTGCGATACGCAAAGTCATGGCGCCGACATGCATCGTAGAAATTGAATGTTCTACCGCTACTTCCAATGATCGGAGCTGAACATCCATCGGTTGTCCAGTTCAGTCGTTCGTCCCTTTTCGGATTATCGGCGGAGGAGATAAACGATGTCAGAGACTTCTTGAAGACAAGTGATTCGGCAACAGCGTGCGCAGGGGGAATAGGGGAAGCGGACACCGACAAACATGCGGTGGCGAAAAGAGTGCAAAGAACTGCCATGCACACCTCCTGGACAAAACCAAGTGTGCGCGAAGTGTGCCGCATGGCAATGATTTGTGAAGTTATGCGGTGAGGCACTTCACAAGAAGAGCCATCTCGACTGCACCCACGGCAGCTTCGTCGCCCTTGTTGTCGATCCCAGGTCCACTGCGATCAATCGCCTGCTGCTCTGTGTTGACAGTGAGAACGCCAAACATCACGGGGATGCCAGTGGCAAGTTGCGCATCCTGAATGCCTCGTGCTGCTTCACCACAGACATAATCGAAATGCGGCGTGTCGCCCTTGATGACAGTTCCGAGGCAGATGATGGCATCAACTTTTCCAGTCTCTGCGAGCACTTTGGCAGCCAACGGAAGTTCAAATGCTCCTGGCACCCATGACTCCATGATGTCGTTATCAGCGACACCGAGGCGTTCAAGTCCGCGAAGGGCACCGTCACGCAAGTTGGTCACGATGTGGTCATTGAAGCGCGCACCAATGATGGCAATACGCAGACCCTTTCCGTCAAGGTCAGGAATTGCACTGCTTGATCCTGCTCGTGTCATTTTGTTGCTCCGTTTCCGTTATCGAATTCGATGAGGTGACCCATACGCTCGCGCTTGGTGCGAAGGTAGGCCTCGTTCTCTGGTGTGGGCACAGTGTTCAGCGGAACACGTTCCACCACGCTGAGACCATAGCCACCGAGACCGCCGTACTTTGCTGGGTTATTGGTCATGAGGCGAATATCGCGCACGCCGAGGTCCGCAAGAATTTGTGCACCGATGCCGTATTCGCGGCTGTCAACAGGCAGGCCGAGTTCTGTATTGGCATCAACGGTGTCACGGCCTTGATCTTGCAAAGAGTACGCACGAATCTTGTGACCGATTCCGATGCCGCGACCTTCATGACCACGCAGATACACGATGACTCCGCTTCCTGCATTGTCGACGATGCTCATTGCAGCAGCTAACTGTGGTCCGCAGTCGCAGCGACGTGAACTGAACACATCGCCAGTGAGACACTCGCTGTGCACGCGGACGAGAACGGGTTCAGTTCCGGTGACATCGCCCTTGACAAACGCAAGGTGTTCAATGCCATCAATCGTGCTGCGGTATGCCACACACTTGAACGAGCCGTATTCCGTTGGCACAACTGCTTCGCCCATGCGCTCCACCAGGCGTTCATTGTGTCGGCGGTACTCAATAAGTTGTTCGATTGAAGACAACAACAAACCATGCTCTTTGCAGAACTTACGTAGTTCTGGCAAGCGCATCATGGTGCCGTCGTCGTTTTGAATTTCACAGATAACGCCGACGGGTTCGCAACCAGCAAGTCGCGCAAGGTCAACGGCTGCCTCGGTGTGGCCTGCACGCTTCAGCACACCGCCCGTACGGGCGCGTAACGGAAAGATGTGTCCAGGGCGAGCGAATGCTTTGTAGTCAACATTGGGGTCCGCGATGCCGCGCACTGTTGCGGCACGATCAGCAGCGCTAATGCCCGTTGTTGTTCCCTCGATGAGGTCAACAGTGATGGTGTATGCGGTCCGCTGGCTCTCCGTGTTCTGCTCCACCATGAGCGGAAGACGAAGTTCCTCAGAGCGCTCGCGAGTCAGCGGCGCACAGATAACACCAGTGGAGTAGCGAACGATGAAGGCAAGCTTTTCAGGCGTTGCATGTTCGGCAGCCATGATGAAGTCGCCTTCGTTCTCACGGTCTTCATCGTCAACCATGACAATGATTTCGCCACGAGCCATTGCAGCAATGACATCTTCAATGGGATCAAGACCTGATTCGCTCATGATGCTCCAACTTTCTCTTTAAGAGGTTCTAAAACGATTTCTACGTCATCGCCCAACGCTGTGGTCGAGACCACTTGAAAGTGCGAGAGCTCTTGCTGTACATCACCAACGAAGACACCAGGTGCTTCATCGTTGCCAGAAACAATCGGCGCGACATGAAAGACGTATTGATGAACGAGGCCTTGTTCATGAAACGCGGTCGCTACAGTCGGGCCGCCTTCCACCATTAATTGAATGACACCTTCTGCGCCGAGAGTGTCGAGTAGTTGATCAAGGTCAGATGACCACACCGTGCAGGGGTGGACTTTCGCATTTACTGGAATCGGGTTGTGCGACAACACAATGCGCCGTGGCGACGGACCATCTACATGGCGCACAGTGAGTTCAGGGTCATCAGTACGGACTGTTCCGGCACCGACAACAATGGCGTCGCTTTCAGCGCGCAATTGGTGAACTCGTGTGCGTGCAGCATCTCCGGTTAACCAACGAGGACCGTTGGGAATTGATGTTCGTGCATCGAGTGTTGTTGCCATCTTCACCATGACGAACGGACGACCAGTGCGACGGTGATGCAGGTACGGCTGTAGTTGGCGGGTGACGTCTTCAGCCAACACGCCCACAGTGACTTCGATTCCAGCTGCGCGCAATGCAGCGAAACCGGTGCCGGTAACTTTTACATCAGGATCTGTAATGGCACTGACCACGTGTGTGATTCCTGCGGCAATGATCGCTTCGGTACATGGACCAGTACGGCCTGTGTGCGAGCACGGTTCGAGCGTGGTGTACAAAGTGGCGCCAACTGTGGAATCACCAGCAGTGGCTGCGGACTGTAACGCAATAATTTCAGCGTGTGCATTGCCAGGGGATTGCGTGGCGCCTTCGTGTACTGCACCATCTGCACAAACAAGGACAGCACCGACCCACGGATTGGGACGCGCGTGAAGGCGCGCTGTCTCAGCCATATGCATGGCACGGCGCATAAGCGCCTCGTGGTTGGTCATGTTGTGTCCTTGCTCCCATCCGGACTCTGACCGTCGGCCTCAGAATTTCACTGAGTCGGCCCCAACACCGAAGTGCTGGGGTTCGCGGGCTGTACCGCCGGTTGGGACTTTCACCCGACCCTGCAAGGGGTGTTTTGAATATGTACTGCCCAGCCGAAACCGAACGAGTTCAGGCTATGCGGGCGGATACTTGCTCAACAACCCGATGACGTGGCGCCAGAGGTCCATAATCGGCAAAACATCGGCTGGAGTTTCCATGCCGAGGATGGGGGCAAATGTTCCGGCACCGAGACCAATCGAGATTGCTTGGATTGCTGTTTGTCTGGCAATCGCCGGATCAATTTTCTCGATGTCGATGTATCGCACGGTGAGAGCATCCAGAATGGGCATGTCGTTGAAGAGTCCGCTCGTGTCGACACCCTCAAGGTTGAGCCACAGCACCAGCCGAACAACAATAACGACGTTCGGGTCAAAGAAATTGATTGCTGGTTGGCCAGGCTCTGCTCGCTGAACAGTCTCTGCCAATTCAAGAAATTGGCGGCGAACAACAGCTAGGAGGAGGTCATTCTTTGATCCAAACCATGTGTGAACAAATCCGTGGTTGACATCGGCAAGTGCTGCAATGTCGCGAACTCCTACCTCTGAGAATGGGCGTTCATGAACCAACTGATACGCCGCCTCGATGAGACGACGTTCTCCCTCAGCCCGCGTAATAGGCGAGCGTCGTTTTGGTTTCGGAGGAGTCGTTTGCTTGACCATAAGTAGAGACTCTGACTGTACAGCAGAAGTGGTTACCTATCAAAGATAAGTAAGAGCCGATGACTGTTAGTTAAGAGTCTAAGACTGTTATGTTCGTACCTATGTTCAGAACATCAAGTTTCCGTCGAACCCTTCTTGTCGCCACGATGATTGGAGTCAGTGCGCTTGCCGCCACTGTTCCCGTCACCATCAAGGCCGACTCTGCCGACGCTGCAGCTCCTCCGACATTTGCCTATCTCTCTTCAGAGAATGGTCACTTCATGCATGTTGTGAATACCAGTACCCAAACTTGGGGTACATCAGTCGGCGATTTCCAGCCGTCGCAGAACAACTGGCGCTGCAACCGTTTCACCAACACTGCAAACAATGCAGGGACGAAGGTATATAACGCTGCATCTTGCCAGGGCAACGCTGCTGCAATTGACACAGCAACAGGGACTTTCTCTCTTCTTCCTTTTGCAGGAACAGCCATGAAAGTAAGCAAAGATGACCAATTCATGTATGTGGTGAGAGGCTACGAGCGACAGAAATACAAACTTTCTGATAATTCGCTTGTGTGGTCAGTTTTGTCGCCGGGGTATCGGCCTTACGCAACGCAGTATGCATTTGCTTTGTCGCAAGATGACTCCAAAATGTATGTGCCGATGCAAGATAGGTTCCAGAACGTCGGTGTCTTGGACGCTGCAACAGGTAGCACCATTACTGAGATTAGTAACGCTGCATGGAGCTTCCCTTCGTGGACTGTTGCATCACCTGTGGGAAACAGCATCTTTGTTGGAACGAATAATGGTATTGCCGTTATTGACTCCTCAACGGATACGTACACACGATTGATCCCGGTGACGGCGGCAGCCCCAGCTGCAGTAAGTACTGATGGGAATTTCTTGTATCTATCAAACGGGTCAAACATTAAGAAAGTTCGAGTCTCGGACGGAACTGTTCTCGATACATACGCCGTGAGTTGCGGTGAAGGTGGAATTGCCTTGACTCCAGATGGTGATTATCTCTACGCAGTCACAGGTAGCGGCGTCAGCATCATCCGATTGAGTGATGGAAATATTTCTTCGTTGACTTATCCGTCTACGACCCCCAATACTTCGGTAGGACGCACCATCGTGATGGCGACTCGTGTGGAGGCCCCGTCGATATCACTGTCGCGGTCTTCAGCAACTGCAAATGTTGACAATGCAGTGAGCGGTTTGTATTCCATCTCAAACACGGCTGGAACACCAACGTCTTATTCAATTAGCCCTTCAGCTCTTGCTGCAGGACTTAGTTTCTCAACATCTACCGGTTTGATTACCGGCACTCCTACTGCGACACGTGCGGCAACGACGTACACGATCACTGCAACAAACACTGGCGGTTCATCGTCGGCCACATTCGCTTTGACGGTGACGGATCCACCCGATGCACCGACTCCAACGTTCTCGGCAACAACATCAACCGCAGATGGATTTACGTTCACTATTACTAACTACTCAAATAGTTATTCGTACACATTGTCCGCAACGAACGGCGCAGTCGCTTCTCAATCAAGTGGAAATGTAACTGTTTCCGGTCTCGCAGCATCTGGAGTCTCAACGGTCACAGTTTCGACTGCGCGAAGCGGGTTCCGAGCATCGAGCGCGACCGCGAGTGGTCGGGCACAAGACGCAACAACAACCACAACAACGGTCCCTGCTGGTGCTAGCGGTCTGGTATCCGGTGGAGGTACTGCAGATGCATCGTCAGATGGAACTACGGGGAGCACGACGACTGTTCCTTCCAAAGTTTCAACTACGGCCACTGCAGCGACTGTGCTTCCCAGGGCTTCAACGACGACCACGACCACTACAACAATTCCTGCGCCAGATGCGCCGACAGCTAACCCAGGTGCAGGCGTCCTTGTGATTGACGGCAAAGAAACAACTGCATCTGTGACGCGGACAAGTAATCGCGTCACGGTAGGTGCGGCCGGGGTCAGCGTGACGTTCAATGGCATTGCGCAGGACGGAACGATTGTTCCATTGGACTCCGAAGGAAATCTTCGACTGACCGGTGGCAATTCTGTATCGATCGAAGGTACGGGTTTTGCCTCTAATCAAGATGTTGAAGTGTGGATGTTCTCCACACCGCAACTGCTTGCAACTGTGAAGGCTGACTCCAACGGAAAAGTTGTTGAGAACATCAAGTTGTCGTCCATGCTGGAGGAAGGCAATCATCGATTCGTGGTTGATGGCACGAGTGCAGCCGGAGCCGATGCTCTTGTCGCACTTGGCATCATTGTTGGGTATGAATCCTCGGGGCTTTCAACAACTGGGAAGCTCTTGATTGCCCTCCCAATCGCATTGGCGATTATCATGGGACTCGTGATTCCGACAACCCTCCGTCGCCGTAAGAAAACGGCACGTGGCTAGGGGCTTCGGCTTTCGCCGTAAATCGAACTCAGGCGAAGAAGGCGCAGGCTGGATCTATGCCGACTTGTTCCTTGCGCTCATGATTGTGGGCCTCGGTTCTGCTGCAGTTACAACATCTCCTGCGTCTGGGTCGCCAGCAGCTCAGAAAACTTTTCAATTGAGTTGCGCTGAGTTCGCTGTCCGTGTGCCAGGGAACATCCGCGCAGGTGGTGTAGCCATTGAAAGCGCGGTGGCAGCTGAGATCGCCAAGCGTGGCTGGTCACCTGACTCTTCAAAGCCGGGTCTTGTCATTGTCATGGGTGGCTTTAGCGGTTCCGAATCACCTGGGGCAGGCGATAATCGCGCGCAAGGAATTCTCTCGCAACTTCGCGCAAGCACTCCGTTGTTGCAGCAAGTTGAGATGCGCACAGCCGGAGCGCGTTCTGTTCGTGTGAATGGCGTTGCAACCACGGTTGGTGGCGCAGGCTCGTATCTCATGGTCACATATTTGTTGTTCAGCGGTCCACAACTTCAAGAAGACTGCACTCGTTAGGAGTCCCCATGTCAATGTCCGATGCCGCTCACTCTGACGCTGTTGATGCTGTCGATAAGTGGTTAACCATCTCAAAGCAAACGGAAACACTTGGTGCGAGCGCGCGCGTGTTCGTCGAAGACTTACGGAACAATCGCAATCAACGTGAGTGGTCGAGAGTCAACGTCGAGCAAATCCTTCCTTATCGATCAGAGACCCCTCGTTTGCTGTTGGTGATTCGTGCTGGAGCATTGTTCTTGCCAATTCTTCTTACGTGGCTGGCTCTGTCTCAGGTCATTGGTCCGTTT